>Ga0123356_10000513_pt1 | contig 43098 bp, 43 predicted proteins | sample TergutEmb28metaG_2_FD_92546 | JGI IMG/M metagenome (GOLD analysis project Ga0123356, IMG submission 92546) | Embiratermes neotenicus P3 segment gut microbial communities from Petit-Saut dam, French Guiana - Emb289 P3 | ecosystem: Host-associated > Arthropoda: Insects > Digestive system > Gut ...
CTTACAGGGACTTAGATGTCCACATTCCAGTCGGTTTTTCTAGGCATTGAATGATTTATCCTCGATTTGCGATATTTATAGAATTTTTTGAGATTGTTATTTGTGATCGGGATGGGATTTTTTGGGTTGTTTAATAAGGAAAAATGAAGTTTGTGGGTTATTTTGGTAGGAAGAGGAAGTTGTAGTCGGGGTATTTTACCGGGGCTTGGTATCCCAGTTCCTTAAAAAACTTGATGACGAATTTCTGACCGTCTTCCGGAAAGCTTTCCACGAACACTAGCGGACGATGTTTTTTTATCGTTTGCACGGCGCCTTTTAGGACGTTTTCCTCGACGCTTTCGACATCTATCTTGATCAGGTTTATCTTTGTTTCTTTTAGGTTCAAATCATCCAGGCGCTTTAATAATATACCGCTGTTCCGATCATCGGTCGGCCGCACTTCTATCGTGCCTATGTCGCACGCATGAGGATGGTGCGCGTAGGCGTTACTTTCCTTGTCGCTTAATCCGAAGTTATGAGGCGTTACGATTTTTTCCAGTTTATTCACCGCTATATTTTTTCGCAGTATCTCGTATGTATCCGGCACGGGCTCGAAAGCGTGGACGCGTTTAACCCCGTCGATCAGACCCCAGCGGACCGAGTGGTTGCCTATATTCGCGCCGATGTCCAGGATCACCGAATTTTTATCAAGGTATCGCGACAGGTCTTGTAGTATTTTGTTTTCGTAAAAATTTTCGGTTAGCACGATATTGCGCTGAATCTCGTCCGTCGGAAAATTCGGGACGTACATTTTAAAATGCTTGCCGTGGAATAGATCGTCCTTTAGGCCAGCCTTGATAAAAAGACAGTGGACTTGCCCCGCGATTTGGTTGATTTGGTTCCGCTGTTGCGAATCGCGTTCGCTTTTTCCCGTATAGAAGATCGATTTTAATTTAGACAGCATATATGAAAATCTTGTGCTTGTTGGCCAGAGCCAGGACTTGGTCGAGGTCGATCACAAGGCAGCTGCCCGCGTTCACTATGATTCCATTCAGGCCCGCTTTTGCAACGTTCGAGATCGTATCGGGGCCTATTGCCGGAAGTTCGATCTTTAGGCTTTGCCCCGGTTTCGTCATCTTGGCAAATACTCCGCTGCGTTTTTTGCCGTCCCTGATTTTTATTATGCGTTCCAGTAGCGCCGCCGTACCGTCCGCGCCTTCCACGCCAAGCACCATTTTATCCACCACGACCGAATGGCCGATGTCCGCCTGGCCTATGATTTTTGAAACCTCGACCGCACGGTCGATATTCTTCTTGTCTGCCTTGCCGGGTTTTGTTTTTGTTTGCAGTCCCGGTTTGAACACAAGGTCGGGGCAAAGGTCCTGAGCCGCCAGAACTTTGACGCCGAACTTTTCGATTTCCTTGACAAGCACGGTAAGCATGCTGTCGTAGCCGCGGTCCGCCGACAATACCCGCGCCGCCAATTTCATCGACCAAAAATCCGGCCTGATGTCCGAGAATTTTGGGTGGCCCAACGCTCCGACCAGTATCATTTGTCTGATGCCGCGTTTCTTCAATTCCTTCATAACCGTGCCGCCTTGGCCGATGCGCACGACAATGTCGGGTTTTAATTTCGCGTCGACGTAATTTTTAAGCCCGACTGTGAACACATTGTAGCCTTGATTTATCAGGCTGTCTTTCACCAGGAACGGAAGGCGGAGCGCGCCCGCTATGATTGCTATGTTTTTGTCTTTTATTCTCATGGTATGCGGATTTTAGCACCGGTATTGTCAGAAGTCAAATGCAGGTTTGAATACAAACCTATATGTGAAAGTCACGGCATAAGTATCATGTGCGTAAGGAGGGGGTGCAAATGAGGATATTGAAAATTTTTCCTGTAATCGCGGTTGCTTTTGCTGCTGTAGCGGCGCAGGCCGCGGTCAGGGTCGAAGTTAATTACGGCGAAACTGAAACAATTTCCGCGGGCGTGTCGGGATTGGAATACTATGGGCCCAACGGCGGAGGAATGCTTGCCAATTATTCCGGCGATGTAATTATCGCAAGCGGACTTATGTTTTCGGGAAACAAGGCCGACGCCGGCGGCGCGATTTACAACGCTCCGGACAGCACCATAATCAATCCTCCTTATCCTCCGGCCGGACTTTCCATCGGCGACAATGTGATATTCTCGCGCAATGTCGCGGTGGTTGACGCGGGCGGCGCGATCTACATGATGGGTTATGACGAGCCTTCAACGCTTGTCATGCAAAATCGCGTGTCGTTTTTGAACAACAGCTCGCTTTACGGGTGGGGCGGAGCGTTGTATCTGCAAGACGCCACGACCGTAATCGGAGACTTCGCCGCATTCCGCGGAAACACCGCCGGAACGCACGGAGGAGCGATATTCAATTGGAATTATCAGGCGGATCTTGGAAGCGCGACGCTTGGAACCAATTCTTCATTCATCAATAATTCCGCCGCAGTGAACGGCGGCGCGGTCGCGAATTACTACAGCCAAATGTCTTTCGGCGCGGGCGCAAATTTTTCAGGAAATTCGGCCAAGGGGTTGGGCGGCGCGATTTACAACAGCGAAAATTCCACCATGACGTTCGGGGGAAGCGCAGCGTTTTCGAACAACAGCGCGGGATTGGCGGCGAACGATATATACAACGCCGGGACTTTGATATTTTCAAGCGGCACCGTGACGCTTGACGGAGGAATCGCCGGACCCGCGGGAAGCGTTTTGCAGTTCGGGAACAACGTCGTGTTGAATGCCAGGCTTGGCAGCGCTCCGACCATTCAGGCAGACAGCATACAGGTCGGAAGCGGAAGCGTTATAAACAATCTTACGATTGGGATCGGAGTTTTGGGAGACAATATAAAGTTGTTCGATGCCGGGACCATGACCGGAAGCTTTAATTATACCGGCAGCAATTTTTTGTATGACGTAACGCAGAACTTGGACGGAAGTTTCAATGTAGCGCAGAGGACTTCTATAGCCGGAGTAGATCCAAACGAACTTGCCGTGCTGAACGGCATTACGACCGGCCTTTCAAGCAACGCCCAGTTCAATGCGATCGCGAACGGAATATCAGCATTGGCCCAGTCCGGAAAACCCATCGATATAGCCGCCGCTTTGGCCGCCGCCGGCGAGCTGGCCCCGTCGCCAGCTCCGCAATCGCAGGTAGTGTCAACGCAGACCGCGCTTGTGGTGATCGACGCGGTTGGAACTAGATTTTCCGGCGGGTCGGCGCCCGCGTTCGGAATGTCTTCGGGCGATTTGGACGTCGGAGGCGGAGCGGTGTGGGCGCAAGGAGTGGCCAGCAACGCAAGGCTTAGAGGCGAGGGCGGATTCGATTCCGAGTCGATCGGGGGAGCCGTCGGAGTCGAGGTGAACGTTACCTCGTCCTCGAAGATCGGAGCGGGGTACGCTTATACCAGCACGGACGTTAATCCTTCGGTCGGAAAGATCGACGTGCGGTCGAACACCGTATTCGCTTATGCGGAATACAAGCCTAGATCGCTGTTTTTTAACGGCGTAGTCAGCTATACGTTCGGAGATTACAGTGACGAAAAAAACATTCTTGGCGTAGAGGTCACAAGCACGCACCGCGCGAACGCGATCGCCGCTCAGGGATTGTTCGGATACGAGGTCGACAATGCCAAGCTTATCGTAACCCCGCAGGCGGGAGTGAGGTACATAAACGCCAGGCGCGAGGCGTACAAGGATTCGGCCGGGTCCCAGATCGAGGCCGGGTCTTCGGAATTTCTGACCGGGATCGTCGGGATAAAGTTCGCGTATGACCAGCTTGGGAATTTTCACAGGTACGGAGGATCGGTGCCGGGCGGATCCAGAGTAATACCCGAAGTTTATATCGGCGCGACTTATGACGCGGTAACAAGCAATTCAGACGCGGCTTTGGTCTTGGCGAACGGAAGCGTAGTCGATATAGCCGGAAGCGCTTTGCCGCGCACGGCTTTGGAGGCGGGCGTCGGGTTCAACGTGATTTCAGGCAGCATCGATCTTAACATAAGTTATATGGGGCGGTTTCGCGAGAACTATACCGACAATACAGGAATGCTGTCGTTTAAGTACAGGTTCTGATGTTCCGGTATTTGAGTTTGATTTTTTTGGGTGCGTGCGTGAGCAGTCCTTATACGGATATACAGACATCCACGTTTGTTTTGCGAACTTATCAAAAGTTGGAATGCGCCGCCAGCGAGGTCGTAGTTTATATCGAGGGCGACGGACGCTCGTTTGATCGGCGCGGGCGGCCTACCGATGATCCGACTCCGCGTGGTGATTTTGTTCGGCGTTTGGCGTTCGACGATCCCCGACCAAATGTAGTTTATCTTGCGCGGCCGTGCCAGTATGTTAATGACGATGTTTGCGTCGTTGAAGATTGGACGGTTGCGCGGTTTTCTAAAAGGGCGGTGGACGCTTCGGCAGAGGCGATCGCGCGCGCGGCGGGCGGACGTCCGGTAGTCTTGATAGGGTTTTCCGGCGGCGCGCAGATAGCCGGATTAGTCGCCGTTCTGCATCCAGAATTGAACGTCCAAAAGATCGTAACGATAGCCGGAAACTTGGATCACGCCGAGTGGACGCGCGCAAAAAATCTTGCACCGCTGGACGGGTCTTTGGATTTAAACGATTATAAGGACGAGTTTATGCGGATTCCGCAGACGCATTATGTCGGCGATAAAGACACGGTCATTGCGACCTGGATAACCGTGAATTTTTTAGGCGGTATGGAGGATGTGATCGTAGTCCCCGGCGCCGCGCATAATAAAGGCTTTACTTCCTTTTGAATATATGCTTTTATTGCGGCAGAAAAGGATTTGCCATGAAAAAAATTATGATCGTGATCGCAAGCGCCGCCGCTTTGGGTCTTGGGTTTTGGTTCCTTAGCGGACCGAAGGATCAGTCTGGGCTTGCCAATGTCAGGATTTCGCAGGTGGGTACGGAAAAGCACCTGATGTACCTGCCTTTGTATGTCGCAATGGAAGAGGGAATTTTCGAAAAGAATGGATTGAGAGTCAGGCTTAGTTTCGCCGGAAACGACAACCAGGTGGTCGCAGCCGTGATAGGAGGAAGCGCGGATTTCGGAATGGGCGATCCGGTATTTTCGGCTATCGCTCAGGAAAGAGGCGGGCGGGTCAAGACTGTTGCGCTGATGATCACAAAGCTTATTATTTTTGGATTCACGAACAATAACAATATAGGAGAGATCGCAAGCCCGGTCGATTTGGACGGTCTTAGGATCGGATCATGGCCGGCTCCGTCGACCATGTACACGCAGCTTGCACAGATTAGAAAAGATTACGGGTTGAATCTTGAAATCGTCGAGGGCGCTTTCAATGCGCAGCTGGCTTTGCTTGAAGCCCGGCGGGTGGACATAGCGCTTGGCCTTGAACCGTCCGTGTCGCTGTTGGAAGAAAAAGGGTACAGGGCTGTTCTTAATCTTGCGAATTTCACCGATCCGCAGGCGATCACTGGGCTTACCACTACGGAAAGGTTGATAGAACGGAATCCAGAATTAGTACAGAAGGTCGTGAATTCCATGCAGCAGGCTCATACTCTTTTGCTTAGAGATCGCGAGGCCGGAATCAGGACCGCCAAAAAATTATTTCCAGATCTAAGCCATGAAATAATAAACAACGCCATAGACCGCATTTTGCAAAACGAAGCTTATCCCGTTTCGGTCGAAGTCAAAGGCACTTACTGGCAGCGATCATTACAGTCGCGCCTGGATTCCGGAGAATTGAAAAATCCCCAGCCGACCGAGGTTGCCGTCGATAACTCGTTCGCCGAGCAAGCCTTTAAAAAGTACGTAGACAATTCTTTCGCAGAACGGGCCTTTGAACAGTATGGCCGTTAAGGAAAACATCATAACGCTTTCCAATGTGTCCAAAACTTTCGACGATTTGGAAGTGATAGGAGACGTATCGTTGAAGATAGACGAGGGCGAGATAGTTTGCGTCTTCGGACCCAGCGGAAGCGGTAAGACCACTTTGATAAGAATAATGGCGGGGCTTTTGAAACCAGATTCGGGAACCGTAAATTCCAAGTATAGATTTCCGGGAAGCAAACTGGGATACATGTCGCAGGGCAACAGTCTGCTGCCTTGGCGCACCGCGCATGAAAACGTCAAGCTGGCGCTTGAGCTTACGGGTAGGAAAAATTTCCATGACGCAGACCGCGCGCTTAAATCGGTGCGGGTGGAAAAATTTAAGGACTATTATCCCGCGACTTTGTCCGGCGGACAGTTACAAAGGGTCAACCTTGCGCGCACGCTTGTGCTTGAGCCCAAGCTGCTGTTGCTGGACGAGCCTTTGAGCGCTTTGGACTTGGTTGCGAAGGACGAGCTTTCCAAGATGATAAAAAATTATGTGAAGACGCAAAAAGCCGGGGCGCTGTTGATCACTCATTCTCCGGAAGAGGCGGTCATTTTCGCAAGCAAGATTCATATTCTGACGCAGCCGCCGTCGCGGATATATAAAAGCTTTGACGTGGCCAAGCTTGGGAAGGACGCTTATGAAACTGTGTCAAAAGCTTTGTTCGAGGCGATGCGGGCGGGTAAAAATGAAGAATAAAATAATGACGTTTATTCCAGGGGCCCTGTTCCTGCTTTTCTGGCAGCTGGCCGTGCATAACAACGAGGGCGCGAAATTTTTGTTCTCGTCGCCTGTGGACATCATGCGTGTTTTCGGAATGGAAATTCTGACTAAAAATTTATGGATCAACGCGTGGGCGACGTTCGAGGTGGTCATACTTGGTCTTGCCATAGGCAGCATTCTTGGGACCGTATTCGGATTGCTTATGTGGGCAAGCCCCGCGGTCAAGCGCATATCGCAGCCTTATATCGCAATAATATCGGCCATACCGATATTCGCCATCGCGCCGATGCTGATCATTTGGTTCGGCACGGGATTGCTGTCCAAGGTAGTCATGGCTGCTTTCGCCGTGTTCCTGATCGCTTTGACGCAGGCTTTTGAAGGCGCGAAAACCGCCGCAAAAGATTATATGTTCTTCGCTAACACAATAAAAGCATCGAATGTCGGCATAGTTAGAAAAATCATAGTTCCGGCAAGCGTCCAGTGGGTTTTGGTCGGATTCAAGATGAACGTAGGCTTTGCTATTCTTGGCGCTTTTATCGCCGAATTCATCAGCTCGAAGGCGGGGCTTGGGTATTATATTCTGCGGTCAAGTTCGACCTTTGACGTGCCGCGCGTGATGGTCGGGATAATAATGATAACGCTTTTGGCCGTTGCAATGAATTACGTGATAGGATTTATCGAACGCAGATTCATGCCATGGGCCAGAAAATAAATCAAACCAAAAGCTTGTTGTAAAAAATATCCGGCGAGTCGATTTCGATTAGGCGGCCGCCTTCTATCATAATAAATCTTGACGCGACGTTCTGCACGAACCTTCGGTCGTGGGATACGAAGATGCAGGTGTTGTCGTTGTTTAGCAGTTCGGATTCCAGTTTTTCCTGGCCGTCTATGTCCAGGTGGTTTGTCGGCTCGTCCAGTATGAAAAAGTTTTTGTGCAGATTGTGCAGCAGCAGGAAGAAATAACGGGCGCGCTCGCCGAAGCTTAGGTCGCTTAGTTTCTTATCCAATTCGTTGAACGGAAAGCCCGCTTTGATAAGTGCGCCGCGGACGCCAAAATCATCCAGATTAGTGGACGCGGACAGGTGTTCCGAGATAGATTTGTCACCGGGCAAGGAATCCATATTCTGATCGAAGTATCCAAGATTCACCTGCGGATTAAATTTTGCGGACGCGTCAGTTTCCGAATCGTACGCCTGGACCAAGGCCGACAGGCACTGCGTTTTTCCAGTGCCGTTCGCCCCAAGCAGCACGATTTTATCGCCGCGCGAAACATACAGGTCGCTTATGCGAAACAGTTGTCTGCCGTCGGGAGTTTTTATGTCGCAGTCTTTGACGCGCAGGATAACGTTCGGTCTGATCGCCGTTTGCCGCAGGTTTATATCCCGGGTTTTTTCCTTGTGCCCTTCAATCAGATTTTCTTTGGCCCGGTTCACTCTGGTATGTATAGCTTTGGCTTTCGTAGTGTAGCGATCCCATATAATCAGGCGTTTCGCGACGGACTCAAGACGCTTGATTTCGTTGATATTGGCCGCGCGTTTTTCGGCGTCCAGGATATCCCGTTTTATTATGACTTTGCGGGATTCGGAATAGGACAGCTTGTGGTCTATGATTTTTCCGCCGCGCAAGGTTAGAGTGCGGTTGGTGGTGTTGTCCAAAAACTGCCTGTCGTGGCTGACCATAAGGTACGGACATTTAAGATTCGCGCGGAACCAATTTTCAAGATGCAGGATTTTTTCCAGGTCCAGATAGTTTGTCGGCTCGTCGAATATTATAAGATCAGGATCGCTTAGATTCGCGCGGGCTATCAGCGCAAGGCGGCGCCATCCTCCGCTTAATTCTGAAATTTTTTTATCCGCAAGGCCGCTTGGCGCGCCTATATCTTCCAGCGCTGTTTCGACTTTCCACGCGTTGTAATCGCGTTCATTGACCGGGATCGCGTCAAGCAGCGCTTGGCGAAGGGTTTTGTTTTCCAGGTCTTTAGGAACGTCTTGTTCTATGTAACCGATTTTATTAAGGCTTTTGCTTCGGATCACCAGGCCGTCGTCCAATTCAATTTTTCCCATCAGGATTTTCAGTAAGGTTGATTTGCCGCTGCCGTTGTCTCCGACCAGTCCGATTTTATCGCCCGGATTTATATTGAACGACGCCCCGTCAAGAATAACCTTGTCGCCGAATGAGAAGAATCCTTTGTCGACCGATATCAGGGACATGGAGAGTCGCTTTTGGCGAAGGCCTGCAGAGTGTCGTAAGTCATGTCCATGATGCGGATGTTGGCTTCGACGGAATTGAACGCAGTGTGCGGAGTGATCAGCACGTTGTCGAGCTGCATGATTTTTTTATTGTATAGGACTATTTCCATCTGGTCTTGGGTCAGAGTATCGATACGCTGAGCCAGTTTCATCGAGGCTTCGAGCTCGAGCGCGTCTTGGGCCACTCCGCCCACTTGGCCCGAGATCAAGGCGTCGTAGAGCGCGCCGCTTTTTATAAGTTCGCCACGAGCGATGTTAAGCAGCACCACGCCGCGCTTCATTTTCGCGATCGCCTTTTCATCCACTATGTGGTAGTTTTCCGCATTAGCAGGTATGTTCAGCGCCACTATGTCGGATTCTTTGTAAAGCGTATCCAAGTCCACGAATTCCACCATGCCTTCCAGGTCCGGGTTGGGTTTGCGGTCGTATGCGATAACGCGCGTTCCGAATCCTTTGGCTAGGCGCGCAAAGTGCGAGCCGATGGTTCCGGTGCCGAAGACTCCCACCGTTTTTCCGTGGATGTCGCGCCCTTGATATTTGCTTAGATCTATTTTGCCGGTCATCATATCCTGATATGCCGTGAATATTTTCCGCATCAGCGAGATCATCAGGCCTATCGCAAATTCCGACACCGCAAATTCCCCGTATCCGTTGACGTTATGCAGCTTGATGCCGCGTTCTTGGCAATAGTCCGTGTCTATGTGGTTGAATCCGGTCGAGCGGGTAGCGATAAGTTTCAAATTGGGAAATTTCTTCAGAGTCGCAGCATCAAGATTCGAATTCACAAACACCGAGATCGCGTCCGCGTCAAGGCCCGCGCCGGTGACGCCAGCGGGTTCGGAGATAAATTCCATAGTCGCGCCTTGGATGGTCTTGTCTTTAAAATAATCGTTAAGCATTTGGTCCGAATTAAAAAACGCTATTTTCATGGCAAACCTCTTTGTGCTTATTGTACCACAGATTATGTTAAAAGTTAAGAAGTCAAATTGCTTGACAAAATTAAGCGGGGGGGGGTAGAATGAATTCAGATAATAAACACTGGGCGGTGACCAAAGGGGGTTTTCTATGTTATCCAGGCAGGATTATGAACTTCGCATAGCGGTTGCATCCGGCTGCAACTTGAATTGCAGTTATTGCAAACCTTCCTTGTGTTCGGACGAAATGGATTTCTTTGGTATCGCCAAAATTCTACGTTCCGGCGCGAAGAGCGGACTTTGTAAAATAAAGTGGACCGGAGGAGAGCCGACAGTTCGAAAAGACTTTCTTGAAATAGTAAGATTCGCGACCGAGATCGGATACTCTCAGCAGAGCATGACGTCCAACGGCGTTTTGCTTTACGATATGGCTTTTGATTTACGCGCCGCAGGCCTTCAAAAAATCAACGTCAGTTTGGACGCGACAAATGCCGAAAAGTTCAAAGAGATCACCGGCCATGACAAATTCGACGACGTTATAAAATCTTTGAAGCATGTCGCGGATGTATTTAAGTATGTCGGTATCAACTCGGTCATATATTCCGAGAATAAAGACAATGTTGCGGGCATCGTAAATCTTGCCCAGCAGCTGGATTCAGATTGCGAAATCCGAGTAAAGTTTATCGAAATGATGCCCGACAATAACGACTATGAAAACGATGCCGCAAAATACGCCGGTCAGTTCGTTTCGGCGAAAGAAATCATAAGGTTGCTTGGCCAAAATGGAGAATTGATCGGCGGAAGATTCAACGCGAACAGAGAATTCAAGCACATAACTTACAAATACGAAATCAAGGATAAAAACGGTTTCTATCTGGTCGTTCCGCTTAACACTGAAAACAGAGAATGCGTCAAAGGCGCGTGTCCCAAAATCCGCGTAAATCCCAAGGGAAAAATTTCGCCCTGCAGTTCCGAGATGAGCATGGTTCAGGACTTTAGCGGGTTATCCCAGGAAGAATGCGACGCTGCGATGGAGCAGCTTGTTTTCAATAAAGAAAACATGAGTTTTGAAGGCTTGTCCGATAATCGAAGATACTATCAATTTTGGAGATTCGGCAGGGAAGTTAAACGGGACGAAAGATAACCGCGACTATCCGCAGCCCGCATCCTGGCTATAAACGCTTCGCAAATCGAGTTTATAACAGAAGATGGAAAATTGCGGGCGGACATTACCGATAATGATGGCAGGAAATATTGTTTAAAGGTGAGTTGTAAATATATCCGTGATATCTTCGAGGAAAATAAAAATGTTGACGCGTTGAATAAATCCTTGATAACGGCTGGGCGCGCACATTGTCGGATTGGATTGGCGCGACCTTTTATGATACAAGAAAATCATTGCTATCTCATGCTAAACGGCTTATTCTTATATTGATGGCAAAGATGTTCACAATCGGTTTTTCGGGCAAAAAGGAAGTCGAGTTTTATGACTCACTAGCGGCGGCAGGCGTCAAGCAGTTGGTCGATATTCGCCTTTGGCGCACGGCACGATTTGTGCCGTGGGCTACTGGAGCGAATCTTGCGGAAAAACTCGGGAAACGCTATGCATATATACCCGAACTTGCACCAACGAAAGAATTGTTGTCCGGCTATAAGGAAGGCATTATCGATTGGGTAGGATATGAAAATATTTTTAATGTTTTGCTTGCCGAACGGCAAGTTGAAAAATTGCTCGCATTAAACAACCTGGACAGCATTTGTTTTCTATGTTCAGAAAAGGCTGCGGATAAGTGCCACCGCCGCCTTGTTGCGGAATACTTATCTGCCAAGTTCGGCAATGTGGAAATTATTCACTTATAAACTTTCCAAATCCCTCTCCAACCCTGACATTACGCGACCCTGCGCTGAGGCAGTGACTATCGCTTTTCGGGCATAATATAGGTCGGCCTGAAATAGGCATATATATATGGGGCTTTTAGGGGGGGTATGCATAGTCAGAGTTAAAAATGTTTCTTTGTAAATGCCCTCCCTGAATGCGACTTAAGATAGTTTTCAAAAGACTCTGCTTTTAACCTATCTTTAAATCCAAAAATGTTTTTGAAGGACCAAGGTTTGAATTTATTCGTATGAATAGATTTGCCTGAATTGTGCTCGTTTAAGCGTCTTTCTAGGTCATCTGTCAGGCTGATATAATATGTGTCAGGATTTGATTGGCTTTCAAGAATATAGACATAAATCATGATTTATTAGTCCGGCTTCGCCCAAAGGGCTACGCCGCGACACTCCGGTTCGTTGCTTCTTTGTACGCCGCTTTACCGCGGCGTAGTCGAAGACGAAGCCGGGTGGCGGACAGAGAGGGATTTGAACCCCCGAAACCCTTGCGAGTTTGCCTGATTTCAAGTCAGGTGCATTCAACCGCTCTGCCATCTGTCCGGTAGTTGCGAGGTTATCATTAGGATTGGAAAAAATCAAGGTTATGTTTGTTTATATGTCTGATTTATGGTATAATAGCGGTTAGAGAAGGTGGGTATTTGAGAAGAATATCACTAATTTTGGCCGCTGTATTGGCGCCTGTCTGTGCATCGAATGCGCGGGAGGGTACTCCGTTTTATTATCAAAATTTCGGACAAGGCCAGCAATTTACGGTCCGCCAGAACCCAGCCGGGCCGCAGGGACAGCCAATAATAGTCGGTAACCAGCCGGGCCGCAGCGTAGTAGGACAGAACGTGACTTCCGAAGTTTTCACAGTGCCGCGCGCCGGAAGCGGAGGCGGTATCGGAGTTCCTGGCGGCGATCATTTTACTCCGTTCGGAGTCGCGTTTCCGCCGCCAAACGACTGGACCGTTTACGGTATCGCGGGACGCCGTTTTGCGGACTTCTCGTTCAAGACCGGCGTGAATTCCATATTGAAGTGGGACGACATGGTGTTCAATGATCTTGGAATCGGACTTAGGCGCGATTTTTCCGTGGGCGAGTACGACATGTTTCTGTTCGGAGAGTATACCCGCGGAAGCTATGTTTCCGGCGCTTTATCGTACGATTATGACTTGAAGCCTTATGACGAACGATTCCCGCAGTACGGACTTTTCACCATATCCGTCGGAGAGCAGACAGGAACCACAAACCGCATAAAGTTCGGGCTTGGAGCCAGGCATATTTGGGATGTGTTGGGTTGGAAAATTTCTCCGGTCGTCGGGTATGAAATTCTGCGCCACGATTTGCGAATGTTCAATCACATGTATCCGAATCCAGCAACTTATATTCCATTGCTGACCGAGCTTGGCGATTATGTCGTCGGAGATATTTACGGAAACTATTTCTCGTTGGGCATGGGACTGCCAATACCAGACGGATTATATCAAGTTTGCGTCGGGCCCGAGGACGTATTAATGGTTCAGGTCGGATCGAACGGAGCGCCATTGGTCGACGGATCCGGCAACCTTATTATGACTTCGTGGGAACTTATAATGGGCGATCTGCCTTGGGGAGTTCCGGGAGGAAGCTGCATCATAATCGGCGGAGACGGCCCGATCATGATCCCAGGCACCACGCATATATACAACACAAGCTGGGCCGGAATTTACTTGGGGATCGAACTTGAGAAGCAGATGACCTTTAACGACAAGTTGCGCTTTTACGGCCAGGTTTCCGCCCCGCGTTATTCAGCCGAAGGGATTTGGCCGAACCGCCACGATTGGCAGCAGAATCCGTCGTTCATCGACGAGGGAAGCAATGGAGCGTTCTCGTACAGGTTCGAAATGGAGTATACTTACAACTTGAACGAAAACCTGCAGATCAGCATCAAGGCCGATCACGAGCATTTCCGCGTAGGAAACATATCGGGCAGGTTGTTCGTAAGCGAATACACCGCTTATGTAATAGATCAGGACGGACAGTATGTGTTGGTTCAACTGCCCGACGGAAACTGGATACCAAAGATCGAGACGATCCCCGCGCACGAGCAGTTTATTCAGGATTCTCTTAAATGGGCCAAGTGGCAGTCGTTCGGTCTTAATCTTGGCTTGAAATATTTGTTCTAATTATGACAAAAACCGCAAGCAATTTGCAGTCGCCTTGCCAAATCGTTGATTACCGTCGAAAAACCTCCTTACAGGGACTTAGGTGTCCACATTCCAGTCGGTTTTTCTAGGTTCTGAACGATTTGTCATAGGCTCTGATTGCTAGGCAGTTTTTGGGATTATTTAATTGAAATAAAGGCGAGGGCGAGTATAATAAGGGTTGCGGAGAAAATGACAAATGGCAAAATACAAATCAGAATTTTTAAACGAGATAGATGCGCGGGGAATGCTGTATCAATGCACCGATATAGAGGGGCTTGACGCGCGGCTGTCCGGTAAAAAGCAGGCGATCGCTTATTGGGGGACGGATCCCACCGCGGACGCTTTGCACGCCGGGCATCTTGCTTCGTTCTATCTTATGCGGGTTTTCGCAAAGTTCGGCGGCAGCCCCGTTATACTTGTCGGAGGGGCAACCGGAATGATCGGGGACAACGATCAGATGACCGAACGCCCGCCAATGGACGAAGAGACTTTGGCCAAAAACGTCGCCGGGATTAAGCGCGATTTGTCGCGGTTCTTTGATTTTAAAAAATCCGCCAAGCTGGTAAATAACTATGATTGGTTCAAAAACGTAAAGTACATGGAGTTTTTGCGCGACGTCGGACGGCACTTCACCATCAACGAGATGTTGTCCAAAGATTCCGTGAAGGCGCGGCTTGAGGCCGGATTGCCCATGACGTACAAAGAGTTCAGCTATTCGCTGTTCCAGGCTTATGATTTCGTGCATTTGTACCGCGAGCTTGGGTGCGATATTCAGTTCTTTGGCAGCGATCAGTGGGGCAATGTCGTAGCGGGCACCAGCCTGGGCCGCAAGCTTGGCATGAAACTTTTCGGATTATCCAATCCTTTGGTTTTGGATTCTAAAGGTCAAAAGCTGGGCAAGAGCGCGGGCAACGCCGTGTGGCTTGACCCCGCGCGCACCAGCGATTTCGATTACTATCAGTATTTCAGAAACGTCGATGACGCCGATGTTGGCAAGATGCTGAAGATCTATACCGACTTGCCGATCGACGAGATCAGGCGATTGGAAAAATTGCAGGGTAGCGAAATCAATGACGCGAAAAAAACCCTAGCTTTCGAGGCCACAAAAATTTGCCGCGGAGAAAAGTCCGCCGTTGCGGCCGCGGAAACCGCGAGCTCGATATTTTCGGGCGGGGCGGACATGGCTGCGATTCCGGTTGCAAGAATCAGGATGTCCGCGGCTATGAATGTCGTGGAATTCGTCATGTTGGCCGGGATGTTTCCTTCCAAGAGCGAAGCGCGGCGAACCATAGAGCAGGGCGGGTTGCAGATTGACGGCCGAAAGGTTGAAAGCATCGACGAGGTAGTCGGTCAGGCGGACGAAATTATGGTTCAGAAGGGAAAAAAGGTTTTCTTGAAAGTCAGGTTGGCGGCATCATGAGCAAGCCAAAGAAAAAGCGCAAGTCCAACCCGGTTGCAAAGATGATGTTGCTTTGCGGACGCTTCGCGCCAAAGGTCGTTCCAGACAGAAAAAAGGAAGATTCAAGAAAAACCGCGCGGAGAAAAGTCTTTATAGACAGAGAGCGCGGCGAATGATATAATAAGGACAACAGCAATCTGAGATTCCGGCCTTCGCCGGAATGACAATTGCCAAAAAGGAGCAAAATATGTACAACATAGGCATAACTTTGGTAGTGATAATAGCGGCCGCGGCGATATTGGTTTCAGTGCTGCGCCCAAGCAAGTATTCCCAGGCGGTAGTCGCGATCGGCGTAGTAGGCATGGTTCAGGCAAGCTTCACGCTGGCCATGACCGCGTTCGTTTGGGCCGTGCTTGGCTTTGTTTGGCCGAATAAGGATCGCATTTTGAAGATGATCGAGCTTGGCGACGAAATCGTCAAAAAGAAGAAAAAGGCAAAAAATTAAAACCGCGTTTTTCACTTTCGCGCCTAATCGTCCAATACACTTCGAAAGACCGACACGCCATGGCAGCCTATTAGGCCTATGTCGGTCGGTCTTTCTTGGTATTGGACGATTATTCATCGAAAGTGCGATGCGGTTAAAATTTTTTGAAATTTATTTTAAGCTTATAATAAAATTATGATGAAACAGGGCGGGTTGCTTGTATATTGTGATAACGAGGCTTTGCGGGAAATCCTGCAAAGCTTGGGTATCGGCGCAGTTGATGAGTTAAATCCGACGGTGGATGTTGTAATTATAAATAAAAAGGAAGATGCCGATCGACATCGGCATAACAGTTATTTAATAATTGACAGGATGATGGATGGGCGGGAGTTGATGGGAGAAATCATCAGGACCGTAGATAAGTTAGAATTTGACGTTCTGAATAAGCTTGGCGTGAGGGACGTTTCGAATTCGGGACGCCGTATTCTGGTATGGCTTGATCAGGCCGGCTTGACCGGAATCAGTCCCGCCGAGTTGGAAGGTCGCGTCGGAGGCAGAAACAATTTGCGCACGGCCATTCATGCGCTTAGGAAATCGGTAGATATAATTTTCGCGGACGGAGTTTATCGACTTGCAAAAATATAAAATAATTCTCTTTGACAGTTTGCCCAGCACTCAGGTCTATGCGCGAGAGCTTATCGCAGCCGGCAAGGCGATGGATAAAATTGCGATAGTTGCGGATGTTCAGACCAAAGGCGTAGGCCGCCGCGGAAACAAATGGGAATCCGCGCACGGAAATTTATATCTTAGCTGCATTATTCCGGGCAATGACGATCCGCGGGTTTCGTATTGCGCCGGGCTGGCCGTCAGCGACGCTTTGAAAAAATTCGGCGTAGAGACCAAAGTCAAATGGCCCAACGACGTGTATGCCGGCGGCGGTAAAATATCAGGGTCATTGGTCGAGATCGTAGGCGGATTCATGATAATCGGAATCGGTATCAACCTTGGGGCCAAGCCGGACGTCGCGGGTTATCCGACCGCTTGCGCCGCTGATTTCGGCAAAGTAATTTCGCGCGACGCTGTATTAAAGGTTCTATTAAAAAGATTGGATCATTGGATTGCGATTCCATTCGAACAGGTTCGCGACGAGTGGATGCGCCGGGCCATGTATGTCGGAGATGAAGTCGAGTTTAAGGGCCGCGCGTTGAAATTCATGGGCATAGATTCGGACGGTGCGTTGGTGCTGGGCGAAAACGTTAGGGTGCTGGGCATGGATGAGGGTATTGTGTGGGGAAGGAAGAGGTAGGAAGGACAAAAATGCAAGCAACTTCAATCGTCTTGTCTAATCGCCCACTACGCTTCGAAAGACCGACACGCCGCGGCAGCCTAAAGGCCTATGGCGGTCGGTCTTTCTTGGTATTGGACGATTTTCATAGACTCTGGTTGCTAGACATTTTTGGAATTATTACCCGATTATCGCGAAGTTCGGAGTATTTGTCGGCGATGATTTTTTGAAGTTTTTTCGCAAGCTCTTTCCGGTCTTTTATTCCGTTTAGGTCTATCGGTTTAAGAAAATAATAATCCACCAGCAATCCGCCCCGGCCCATTATATCAAGCGCAAGCGCGACCCCGCTGCGGTCGTTTATATCGGCTTTGGGACCGTATTCCACCGCGTCGTTATTAAAATACGCGTAATGATTGGCCAGAGTTTTGTCGTCTATCAATTTTCCGTTTCTGTATTTCCATACTTGCACCACCGGTTGGATCGTTATGTTCGGATTATCGAAATTCACTATGCTGAACAATGAAGATTTGAATTCCTTGACGTATGAACCGTTGCTTGTCGTGCCTTCGGGAAAAAGCGCGACCGGATAATTCGCCCGCTTCATAGTTGCGTTCACGTTCGCCACCGCAGTCATAGCCTGCGACGGACGGCGATCCACAAACACCACTCCCAGAGATTTAACCGCCCAGCCCACTAAGGGCCATTTCGCAATTTCGGCCTTGCCGAAAAACGATAATTTCATCACCATTGGAAATGCGAACAGCTCCACCCAGCCGATATGATTGCAGGTCAGCATAAGCGGCCTATCCTTGGACACTTGGCCGATTTTTCGCGCGCGGATTCCTATTATGCCGCCAAGGGTTATCATTATGTATCTAAGTACGTAGGGTCTTAGGTTTTGCGGCAGCACGGAAGATACGATAAACGTTGGAATGTTAAGCGTGATCCATGTGCAGAATAATGTGAATTTTATGTATGCGGCGAGTTTCATTAGATTTCCTTTTGTTCTCCAAGCATCAGATTCGCCATAAGCGCAAGGCCTACGAACGGAAGCTTTAATATTTTAGCCGTAGATCTGATCAGACCGTCTTCGATCACCAGGTGGTCGAACGCATTCTCTTTACCCATGAAGCGTTTCTGATAGACTTTGCTGATTTTGCGAGTTTGCATGATCGTAAATATGTCATAGCTGTTGAACGGATAGTCCATAAAGACTCCCTGTCCGAATTCCGCGCCAAGACGCAGGTAGCCCTTGGTCAGAGGAGTCATTTCTTCGAACGCCTGCTTTTCGTCCACGTATTCTTTGGGCAGTATGTTCATGCGGGCAAGAGGCCCCGGCAGCACTGTCGCACGGATAGATTTCGGCGCAAGGTGGTTATAATAAAGGTACGATAGCGCGTGCGAGGATTTCACAGGCTGGAGGCCGTTGAACGAGATCACTCCGAACACTGCGGTGACTTTATTTCTAAGCACGTAGTTGCCCAGACCCAGCCAAAGCATACTGATGGCAAGCGGGTTGTCGCGGTATTTTTTCGCAACGCAGGCGCGCGACATTTCGATTATATTTCCGCGGATTTTCTTAATTTTTGATATGTCGAATTCCGTCGCAGTGTAAAAGCCGCCGTTTTCTTCCGCCGCTTTGCGGCTTATGATTCTGTATCCGCCGATGACTTTCTTTTTATGGAATACAAGCATGTATTCCGAGTATGCGTCGAATTCAGTGACTTCTTCTCGGCTTTGTTTTTCTTCTTCGCTGGGGGTTTTTCCTTCCTCTTCCACGAATATTTTATATCTTAATTTTAGAAACGCTTTCCGTTCGGCTTTGGTTTTCGCAAGCCTTACGCTAAATTCACCAACTGTTGTCGGCATAGTTATATCCTTTCGTTAGTGTATGAATTGTATCTTATTATTTCAGATTGTCCATTAAAATCGCAACCGCCAAAGCATAGTTGTTCGAGTTGTTCCAGCGCTTGATCCGGTCGAAATTATCGTAGGTCAGCCAGGCGCGGCCGCTGTCCCCGGTAGCGCGGAAAACGCCCGCCCTCATGTCGGTTTTCGGAAGCGCGGAACCGTCCGGGTTGCGCACTCCTAGTCTTGCCCATTCATTCACGGTGCGTTTGCCCGAGACGTCCAGATTAGCCGGAAGACGGACTTCGCGCACTATTCTTTCGTCTTTGTTAAACCTTAGGCGGTTCAGATAATTCGCCGCCGACATAATCGCGTCCGCTTTGTTGTTTATTATGTCGATTTTGCCGTCGCCGTCGCCGTCGACTCCGTATTGTTCCAGAGTGGTCGGTATGAATTGAAAGTGGCCCATAGCGCCCGCCCAGGATCCCCGCATTTGCGTTATATCAAGATTCGATCGGTCCGCCGTTTTCATAAGGCTGATCAGCTGGGATTGAAAGAACGCCCCGCGGCGGCCATCGTAGATAAGCGTTAAAAACGCGTCCGGCAGGTCAAAGCTTGCCTTGAAGGTGCCATAGTTGCTTTCAAGACCCCAGAAAGCCACCAGCAGGCGCGGCGGGATGTTATATCTGCGTTCGGCTTCGGCCAGAAGCGCGCTTTGTTCCCTTAGCATGCGGCGGCCGCCTTGTATGCGCTGGTCGTTGATCATGCGCATCAAATATTCTTCAGTAGTGAACCGGGTTTCGGGTTGATTCCTATCAAGATGTATCACGCGCGGAACAAACGTGGCGTTCTGTATCACCGCGTTCGTAGTTTCAGGAGATATTTTTGCCTGGACCGCGGCGTTCTGCACTTGGTGCAGCATTTTGTTCCAGCGGTTGACGTCTTTTTCTTCGGCGTTGGCCGCGAACGGAATAAGTGCGAACAGTAAAAGCTTTATTGCGGTTTTGCGCATACCTTATAATGGATCAAATCGGGAAAAAAGTCAAATTATCTGAATAGGATTATGAACAGTCTTCGTCCGGCCAGCAGGCGTATTGGGTTGCGAAGATCACGCTCCAGCGATTATTCCTTTCGCGCTTCATGTAAACCGAAAAGTTACGGTTGTCACGCATAACCATATCCACCCGGGTTAGTTCACCCGTGTCAAGGTTCGTGACGCAGGATTGGCCGTCTTCGATCGAGCAGACGTTGTTCCTGCGGTTTATATGAAGGTCCACGATCGCGTATCTGTAATCGTGTCCCGCAAGATGCCCAAGCGCGTTGTGCATTCTGGAGGAATATTTTACGCCGACTTTTTCGCATAGCCCCCGTTCCTGCCTTATGACGCAGGCCACCACAGTGTCAAACACGCACATCGGGTCGTCGTTTCTGCCGACGCATTCGCCTTCGCGCGGTATAACGTGCACCGTGCGTTCCAGAAAATAGCTTTGCGGGTTGGCGTGCGCGCCGGTTAGCGCAAGCGCAAACAATAACACAAGTAATTTTCTCATTATATTCTCCCTTGTGGCATTATCATTCAAACAGGGTTTCGATGTCAATAAGATTTCCGCGGTAGTGCAATTCGAAATGCACGTGTTGGGCCGTGCCTACTCCGTACGCGCGGCGTATGTCCTGCGTCACGCCTACCGTATCTCCGGCGCGCACGCGGGTGCCGCGCGCTATGCCTTGGGCCGGACTGACGTAAAGCATGCGCGATCTGCTGCCGTTGTCGTTCTGAATAACTATCATCATAAGATTCCGGTCGCGGCCGCTTAGGTTCGATATTTGTATCACTTCGCCGTCGAACAAAGCCGGAAAGGCCGTGCCCGGCGCGGGCGGCCTGCCGCCAGGAAGAAGGTCCGTTCCCGCGTGGTCGCGCGCCCCGCGGTCGCGCCGCGCACCAAGGCGCCCGTCACCGCCGCCCCAGTGGGCTTCGCGTATCGCTATGTTGTATCTTTGTATGACGTCCCTTGCCGTTCCCATTTGCGCCCTAAGCGGAGTGTTTTCGATCTGCACGATATTGCGTCTGCCGCCGCCGGTTCGGACCGAGTTCGGAGCGATCCTTCGGCCGCGCCATACGTTTTGTATCTGCTGCCGCGGAGTTTCCCTTACCACTTCGACATTTATATTCGGCGCCGCCGCGCCGCCGCGGACCGCGCCTTCGACAAAGCCGTCGGTAAGGCGCGCGTTCATGGATTGTTCAAGCAATCTGCGCACTTCTTCCGCCGATACTTTGACCGTTCGGCAGGCCACGCTGTCAAAATCCCGCGACGAGCCGTACATAACAGCCATGACCGGCCTTATAAGCGACAGGATCACGAACATTATGCAAAGGTTCCGCATATTGTTCATAATGTTGATCTTGGCGCCGACTATCAGAGAAATGGCCCAGCCGGCAAGCAGAAAGCCCGCCAGGATATAAAGCAATATTTGAAATTCGCCAAGGAAGTGAAACACGCTGCTTATGAAGCAGCCGGTTTCCGTCATGTAGAACGAGTCGCCGATTATATGCGCTTGGATTCCGCCGTCTTGTAGATGTTGTAAAATTTGATCATTAGTCATGTCTTGCACCCGGCGGGTTAGACAAGGCTTTTCAGAGAGTCCGGAAAGCCGAATTCTTCGTCCGCGTTGTTCGCCGCGCCCACCGCCCAGTCAAACAGACCGGGGCCGCTGTATTCGGGACGGGATTTGCCGCGGCGGGTTTTCGGGAAAGATATTATGTTCCTTAGGCCCGATATGCCGCGCGCCGTTTTGGAAAGCAGGCCGTCGTTGATAGCGCGAAAGTCTTCGTCGCTTAGCGCGCTCATCTCTTCGGCCAGTTCATGCACCGAAGGCGGAAAATCCGAAGTTTGAGCAACAAAAGTCGGATGATCAAGCGGAGTTATGTCGCCAAGTATGTCTTCAATCGAGAGGTCGGATTCAGCGATCGAAATCCCTGGCCGGGATTCATGTTCTGCACTTCGTTGCGCTTGTTCGGGCACGGAAACCCGGGGTTCTGCGTCTTCGACTCTTGCCTGGGATGACAGTTTAAGGGTCCCTAGGATAGGTTTGGGCGATTCGGGAATAACCGAAACCGGGGCGGCGTCATCCACCGAAATTCCGAATAAAATCACATTATCCGGCAGCCTTAGCTGCGCGCGAACGTCGTCCAGGGCTTTTTTTATTTCCCCGGGATCAAAGGATTCTGCGCATGATATATAGACCGTATGATACATTTCGTACATTATATCATATTTCGGTTGACTTCTAAATTCTTTTTTTTGTAAATATGGGGCATGAGCGAGATAAAATTAGAAATCTTTAAAGAGCTGGATAAACTTGAAGACGCGGCCGCGAACGTAATTTCCGCCAAAAAGAATTCAGGAAAGCAGGTAGATCTTGAGACCGCTATCCTAACCCGACAGGTTCAAGCTTTGAAGGCCGCCAATGTTCGCGCCAACACTTACATCAATGAAACGGTTGCGATATTGAAAAAGCTTAAAAAGGTGCCAAAATGAGCACGGTTGCATTAAAGATCGTAAATCAAAATTATGTCATCGGATGCGAGGACGGGCAAGAGACGCGGCTTCACGGTTTGGCCAAAATCGTCGACGAGAAGGCGCGCGAAATCCTGAAGCAGATCGGGCCTATACCCGAAGATACTCTGTTGGCTACCACCTGCATAGTATTGGCCGACGAATTGTCCGGCCGATGCGCCTGCCCGGCTTCCGACGCCGAGTTAGAGCAGATTTTAAAACGCATAAGACAGATCACGAAAAAGCTTAACGCAGGAGACAAGTGATGATCATAGGCATAGGTATAGACATAGCCGTCAGCAGTCGTTTTCTGGAATGGACGGAATTTAAGAAAAGCCGCATTTTTACAAAGAAGGAAATGGCTTATGCCGCCGAAGACAATTGCCACGAGGAGAAGCACCTTGCGAAATCTTGGGCCGCGCGAGAAGCTTTTGTAAAGGCGATCGGGACCGGATTCGACAAGGGCGTATCTTATACCGACGTATCCGTACTTCATGACGAGCTGGGCGCGCCCGAGTTGTTGATCGCGGGCGAGGCTAAAAAAATACTGGCCGCTAAATCAAAAGACGCAAAGGTTCACGTGTCGCTATCCGATGATGGAGAGTATTGCGTCGCCATGGTAATCATTGAAGGCTGATTATTTTATATGCTGGTTGATTTTTATCGACCAATAGCCCATTAAAAGCACAACCGCGACAAGGACCGCAAGGTACCATTTCAACCATTCCAGCCCCCCGATTATTCCTATCAGTAAAAGCGTCGCGAACGACAGCATTCGGCCCAGGCCAAGCGCGGCTTCGCGAAACACAAAATATTCCGTTTTATGATCCTTGGAAACGCACGAAGATTTCGAGAGGCAATACATGTTGACTCCGACTATTTGGCTTAGAAGGCCCATGCCGGACACTTGCACGAAGTTGTACGCAAGGAACGTGACTTCGGAAGTATAGAACAGGAACAGCGGCAGTGTGCATAAAGTCGCCAGGAATGTTGCGAAGAATATTTTGGGAAACACCGATTTCTTGCCGAATTTGCCGAACCAGAACGAGGTGATGATCGCAACGATCGAAAAGGCCGTCGTAAAGATTCCAAGCATGAGGTCCGTTTTGAACATATAGACGACGTGCATCGTTATGATCGTGCCGATCGCGCCGGCCCATGAGAAGCCCTGTAGAATTTCTATGGAAAATAATTTCCTTATGATCGGAAAGCGCGTCGTGCAGCGGAAGAATCCTTTTAGGTCCACCTTGTTCTTGGATCTGTGCATGGACGGCTTTATGAAAAACGTCAGAGCAAGCTCGACAAGACATATAACGATCAACGCACGGGCCATTTCCTCGTACGAGCCGACCGTGATGAACAGGCCCAAGATTATAGGCGAGATCACCTGAGTCAGACCCATAACCATAGAATTATAGCCGATATATTTCGTCATAGCGCCGCTTGCAACTTTTTCGCCAACCATGCAGTGCATCGGAGACCAGTACAGCGCGGTAGCGAGACCATATATCACCCCCATATGAATCACGTAGTCTATAACCCGGTCCTTTAGGAATATTATCGCCAAAAGGCACGCTATTTTCGGAATCACGTTCATTCTAAAGACCGCGACCTTGTCTTTTCTTTTAACGAAGCCGGCCAGCGCGAAAAATCCCGCAAGTATGACGATGAACACAAAAAGCTTGTACAGGGACACCGACACAATCTCGTTGATGGAATTATGCATAATGAACGAGATGAAGAAGGTTCCAAGGAACAAATCCGTGACCCGATTCAGCGAGTTCGCCGCAAGAAGCAGTTTGGCGTCATTATTAAGTTTTGTGTTGGCGGCCATGGGACCATAATATCACAAATCATTTGTTTCGACAATATCTTTATGATACAATTCCTGTATGAAGAATGTGTTTCCGAAGACAATTTTTGGTTTTTATAGACAGCTTGCCTCTAAATTCTGGCTGTTCCTTTCAAGTATTCTAGTCTTTCAAATAACGCATAGCGTTTTGTTCTATACCCTGCCTTCTCTGTCGGTTAAATGGCTTGCGGACGGAGTAGAGAACGCGATTCCAAATATTTCGCTTGTGTCTCAGATGGTTCCGATTCTTACTGTAATCGCCGCCGCCGCTTTGGTCATGCTGCTTACCGACATATTCGGAGACTGGATTCTTGGACGCTACGAGCCGCTTGTCCGCGCGAAAGTCACCGAGATGGTGTATTCGCGGTTGTCCATGCAGTCGGTCGCTTTCTTTAAGGACAATTCCGCCGGCTTTCTGGTCGAACAGTCCGGCTATATAATAAACAGGTTCCGAAAGATAGTGGTCGATCACGTCGGAGAAGTTCTTATACTTGTATTCTCGATCGCCGTCAACGTCAGCATTCTATTTCAGATACACTGGGTCATAGCGGCCGTGTTCCTGGTTTGCGCCGCGTTCCGCCTTGGTTGGTGCTCGTTCTTTGTCGGCCGAATTTGGGATACAAGCCGCAGGGCTTCCAGGCTTAGTTCCGAGCTGGGCGCGAAGCACGTCGACTCGCTTTCAAATTTCATGAAGCTGAAGCTGTTCGCGCGACGCAACAACGAACAGATATATCTTAACAAGGCAAGGATGATGCGCGCAAAGGCCCAACAGGAACGCAACTATGTTCAGCGAGTGTTCTGGATTCTGCCTTATACGATCGAGCAAATCTGTTATGTCGGAACGATAGTGTTGGCGCTGTGGCTTTTCCAAAGCGGCAGCATTCACGTCGGAGACATAGCGTTTTCGATCATATCGTTCGCCACCATGATGAAGCTTGTGCGGTCCATGACTTGGAAGCTGCCCGAGATAACCGACGATTTGTCTTCGGTTACGCAGGCTTATAAAGACATCGCGAAACCCATTTCCGTTACCGAGGCGCCGCGCGCGAAAAACCTTAAGCCCAAAAAATGCCAGATCAACTTCGACAACATATCCTTCAGGTACGGAGAAAATCCATGGATATTCAAAGACATGAACCTGTGCATAAAAGCCGGAGAAAAGGTCGGATTGGTCGGACTTTCCGGAAGTGGCAAAAGCACTTTGCTTTATCTTTTGATGCGGCTGTACGACGTCAATAAAGGCGCTATCAAAATCGATGGAAAGGACTTGCGAATGGTCACCATGGATTCGCTTCGAGGCGTAGTGTCGTTCGTGCCGCAGGACTGCACTTTGTTCAATCGAACTTTGGCCGAGAATATATCGTACGGAGCATGCGGCGCGAAAAAGAACGATATAGTCGGAGCCGCGAAAAAGGCCGAAGCGCACGATTTTATCATGAGAACTGAAAAAGGATATGATTCGTGTCCCGGTGACCGAGGAGTGCAATTGTCCGGCGGTCAACGCCAAAGGGTTGGCATAGCTCACGCAATTTGCAAAAACGCACCCATCATAGTCATGGACGAGGCTACCAGTGCGCTGGATTCCGAGACCGAGATGGCCGTGCAGGAAGCTCTTGGACGCATGCTTAAAGACCGTACCGCGATTGTGGTTGCGCACCGCTTGTCGACGCTTCGCCAGATGGATCGGATTATTGTCTTGGATAAGGGCAAGATAGTCGAAGAGGGTACTCACGCCCAGTTGTTGAAGATTAAGAATGGGATCTATGCGCGCCTGTGGTCCATGCAGTCCAGCGGATTTATACATCAGGATTAGAATTAAGGATTGGATTTTGGTGGATGGTGAGGGACTCGAACCCCCGACCCTCTCCGTGTAAAGGAGACGCTCTACCAACTGAGCTAACCATCCATGCCGCTTATTCTGCACTTTTTTATTTGGAAGTCAACTTTCAAAATTTTTTCTTGAAAAATGCCGAAGGGGGGGGTAGGATTGCAAAAAGCATCCTTAATATCCAGTTTTTAATATAAAAATTTATAATTAGCCTATAAAAATAATGCGTAAGTTAAATTTTTATTAATTTATTTAACTTAAATGGTATACTTGGGCTGTTAAGTGTAAAAAAATATATTTATCGACGTTATATTGATATTATAGAGGCTGGGTTATAGTTTATTTGCTTTGATTCCAGGGCATGTATTGCAAAATTTTAGCCATGCCGCACCAGTCCGTGATGCCCGCGAAGACCAACATTATTCCCACGAAAAAGGGTATGATATAGAATCCGTTGTGGACGAGTGCGCCCAGGGTTGCGCCTATTACGATAAGGCTTCCGGCACTTATTCTGACTTGGCGTTCAAGCGACATTCGGTCGGATTTTATCACAGGTAGAAAGTTTTTGGCGTTGTCTATTCCGCCTTGGATCACGGCGACGTTTTCAAATCCCGCCTTTTGAAACATAGCGCAGGCTAAGGCCGCGCGGCGGCCCGTGCGACACAGTATATTAAGACATTTTTTGCCGTCCAGTTTATGATCCCGGATGAATTTTTTGCAGTCAAGATCGCTTAATTCGACCGCAAAAAACGGAATGTCCAAATGTATCTCGGCGCGTTCCGCGGGCATGCGCACGTCCAGGATCAGATCGCCGGGTTTAATATTTTGCGGGTGGATTTGTTTTATCATAGGCGGATTATATCCTTTTTTGATCAAAAGGACAATAGGTTGAAACTCTTATCCGGGTTTGTTTTTACAGGTAAACAGCGGCGCGTTTGCAGATGTCCTTCATGGCGTTTTCGCGGATCGGTGAAAGATGGTCGCACTTGTTCAGGTAATAAGCGCATTCGACGGTTTGGATCAACCACTGATCGGATACCGCCGATTTTTTTATTTTCCTTCCGGTCAGTGAATTATATTCGGCAAGCACCTGGTTAAAAATCGACGGCATCGGGCCGTAGATTCTCATCATGTCGTATTCGGGAATAAAGAACCTTCCGTTGCACCAATCGAATACTCCGCATAATTCGTTGCGCTTGTTCAGGACCGAGTTTCCACCACTGAAATCACCGTGACAAAAAACCCGGCCTTTAAGCTTTTTAGATCTTTCGATCGCGGCTGCGTATTTTTCGATCAGTTCCTTTATCTTGGGCGCGGGCATAAGGCCTTTGAACGCCGCCGAGCATTTCTTCAGGCTTTTGGCGCGGATGGTTTTTTCGGGGCGTAGGCAGGGTATAGAGCAAAGCATATCCGCGCAGTCGATCGAGTGCAGTTCGGCCAGAAATTTAGCAGCGTCCCAGGCGATCTTATTCCTAGTTGCTTTGCTTAGTGAAAGCAGGTACGTATTGTCGAATTTCCTGCCTTTTAATTCGCGGTGGAGCGCGTAGGGAATTTTGCCGCGGACGATTTTTGTTTTAGGCACGGGCAAGCTTAGAAACGGCTTTACGAATTTGCATATTTGGGATTCGCGTTCGTAAGTTTCCACAGTATCGGTTTTGCGCGGGACGCGGATTATATTCGGACCGCTGCGGAAGGCAAAGCTGGACCAGCCTTCGCCTATGTATTCGGGTTTTGTATCGGGAAATTTTTTGGCAAAAAACTTGTCTATTTGTTTGCGATTTATTTCAGTCATGTGGGAATTGTATCATATTTGCAGGTATTTTGTCAATCGTGTTTGATTTGGCTTGAAAGTTGGCGTATTTCTTGCTAGGATCCGCTTAACTATGAGAAATTTTTAATGATAGACTTGAAGATAATCAAAACCGATCCGGAAATGGTCAAAAAGAACGCCGCCAACAAGGGCATGGCTGTGGACGTCGACGCGATTTTGGCTTTGGATGAAAAAATCCGCAAGCTGAAGACCGAGACCGAAGGCCTGGTCGCGCGTAAAAACGAATTGTCGCGCCAAGTGGCTTCGGCTGCGGACAAGGCTTTGATAATAGCCGAGTCGAAGTCGCTGGGAGAAAAGATCGGGGGATTGCAGACAGATCTTGATAAGGCCGAGGCCGAGCTGCATAATCTTATGCTTTCGGTTCCGCAGATAGCTTCGGAGGATACTCCGATCGGCAAAGACGATTCCGAAAATGTCGTGGTTAAAAAGGTTGGAAAGATACGCGAATTCAATTTTGCCGTACGTTCGCAGACTGAAATTCTTGATTTGAACAACTGGTGGGCGCCCGAGGCCATAAGCCAGGTTTGCGGTTCGCGCGCGTATTGCCTTATGGGCGAGGCCGCCGAACTGGAATTGGCCGTGCAGACTTATGTGATTCAAAAGATGATCTCTAAAGGTTTTATATTCATAAACGTTCCCGCGATCGTTAAGCGCCAGGCCATATTTGATGCGGGGCATTTTCCCGGTAGCGACACTTCGGTAATGGACAACGACGTATTCATGCTTAACGTTCCCGACAAGTGTTTGGCAGGCACGGCCGAGATAGTGCTGAATTCGCTACATCGCGATCAGATTCTTAATGAAAATCAACTGCCGATAAAGTACGCCGGGTATTCTCCTTGCTTTCGCAAAGAAGCGGGCGCCGCCGGCAAAGACACCAAGGGGCTTATTCGCGTTCACCAGTTCCACAAGGTTGAACAGTTCATATATTGCAAGATTGAAGAATCAGACGCCATGCACGTTTTGCTGCGAGGTATTTTGGAAGAGATTATGACGGATCTGGAAATCCCGTATCATCTTTTGTCAGTATGCACGGGCGACCTTAGCATAAACAAAGTTAGGCAGGACGATATAGAGGCTTGGGTTCCATCCGAGAAGATTTACCGCGAGCTTGGCAGCTGTTCCACCATAGGCGAGTTTCAGGCGCGACGCACAAACACCCGCTATCGCGAGAACGCCACCGGAAAAGTCCGCTTTTGCGCGACGCTGAACAACACCGCCATAGCTTTGCCAAGGTCTTTGGCCGCCGTGATCGAAAATCATCAGAACGAAGACGGCAGCGTCAACGTGCCGAAAGCTTTGCAGCCTTTGATGGGCGGGAGAAAAGTCATAGGAGGGAGGAAGTAATGAAAAAATTTATAATTATTGGTTTGGTTTTTGTTGGAATTTTGGGCGCGGGCAATGTGCGTGCCGTTGAATTTCTTCCGAACTTCGAAGACGTTCCCATGATGTCCGGTTTGCAGGCAGTTGACGCCGGAGGATTTTTGTTTTCGGTTCCCGAGGGTAAAATCGTCGAGACAATCGCGGTATCCGATTCCGTAACGCGCCGCCAGTTCCAGCGGTTCTATCGCGACGCTTTGCGCGGGCTTGGATGGGTTGTAGTAAAGGAAGATTCAAAAGTTCAGGAATTTTCCCGAAGCGGAGACAGGCTTAGCGTCGAGGTTTTGTCCGCTTCGCCGCTTGAGGTCAGGTTTTCTTTAATTCCTGTCGGCGAGGAGTAACAGTAAATGTCCGTACAAGTCAAACGAATTATGAAGCGCATGTTTATGTGGGCGGGGTTAGCGTTCTTCGCGCTTGCCGCCGTCATGCTTTACTGGCAGCTGTCCAAATTTTCGCTAAGCGATATTTGGGCAAGCCTGTCCAATATTCCGATGCATAATCTGGTACTTGCCTGCGTGGCGACTTTTGGAAGCTATATAGCCTTGTCATGCTATGATTATCTTGCTTTGCGCTATGTCGGGCGCATGGTTTCGTGGTGGCGGTGGCTGCTGGCCGGTATGGTCGGATTCGCCGTAAGCAACAACGCCGGGCACGCCATGATTTCCGGCGGAAGCATCCGGTACCGCCTTTACACGCGCTGGCGGATCAAAGCTTCCGAGATAGTGAAGATGATCACGTTTTCCGGGTTCACGTATCTTATGGGTTGCGTGTCCACCGTCACCGTCAGTTATTTTCTTGTGCCGAAAGACGCTTTCGGCGGAGACGTGATCGCCGGTTACGGCATAGATTTATTAATGCTGTTCTGCGCCGGGTTTCTGCTGTTGTATTTCGGCGCCGCGTTCTTCTATCGCAAGACGATCAAGATCAAAGGATTGCGTTTCAAAGTTCCAACTCCGGGCACGGCACTTCGCCAGTCTTTAATCGGCATGACCGACAGCGTGTTCGCGGGCCTTGCTTTGTACGCGCTGTTGTCATCATTCGTTGAAATCCCGTTCATAACATTCATCGGCATATTCGTCATGGCACAAGTCGTCGGAGTATTCAGCCCGGTGCCCGGAGGCATCGGAGTGTTCGAGACCATATTCATGCTTGCCATGTCGAATTTCGGAAATCCTTCGGCCATATTCGCCGCTTTGATCGCTTACCGCATAATTTACTTTCTTATACCTTTGGTCGGGATTGGCGGAATGTTCGTATTGTACGAGCATAACTTGCGGCAGCGGGTCAAAGGGTGGGTTAGCGAGGCCAAGGCAAGGGCCGCGCGCGTGTCCACAAGGATTCACAATGTTCATATTCCGCGGCCGCATCTTCCGACCTTTAAAAGACGCGGCGTGCGGCGCGGCAGAAAATAGGAGCAAAAAATGTCTGATTTGTTGAAAGGAAAACGCGGGCTTATAATGGGCGTTGCCAACGATATGTCCATGGCTTGGAGCATTGCGAAGTTGTGCGCAGAAAACGGCGCCGAAATCGCCATGCCGTACGGTATACCTCAGCTTGAAAAGCGCGTAGTACCTTTGGCCGAATCGATCGGCGCAAAGTTTGTTATGGAAACCAACGTGCAGAACGACGCGCAGATGGACGCGTTGTTCGCAAGAATAGAAAAAGAGTGGGGCGGGTTGGATTTCGTGCTTCACGCCGTTGCGTTTTCGGACAAGAACGAATTGGTCGGACGATTTGTCGACACTTCGCGCGACAACTTCAAGAACACCATGGACATATCCGTGTATTCTTTTGCGGATGTCGCGCGCCGCGCCGCGCCTTTGATGAAAAACGGTGGAAGTATTTTAACGCTTACGTATTTGGGCGGCGAAAAATCCGTGCCGAACTATAACGTTATGGGCGTCGCGAAGGCCGCTTTGGATTCGGCCACGCGTTATCTTGCGGCGGATTTAGGCAAGGATAATATTCGAGTGAACGCGATTTCCGCAGGGCCGATAAGGACGCTTGCGGCCAGCGGTATCGGAGGGTTCCGCGATATGCTTGACCTTAACGCCATGCTGACGCCGATGCGCCGCAATATGACTTTGGAAGACGTGTCTGGCGCCGCGCTTTATATGTTCAGCGAGTTGTCCAGCGGAGTTACCGGCGAGATTCACCACGTGGACTGCGGATACAGTTCCACGGCTTTGGTCCCCGCCGAAGTGCAGAGTATGATTTTGAAAAAATAAAAATCGCCCGCGGAAGCGGGCGATTTGTTTTTGCGCGGCTATTATGCGCCGCGGTTGCTTATACGGCTGCGGGCCGCTGCCAGCTGGATCTTTTTGGACTGATTGTTCGCTAACTTTAATTTGGCTGCGCCCTTATTATAATTCTTGGCATCTAGCTTCGTATCGTCATTATTTTTGCGTTTAGATAAAAAGTCTTTGATGGATTCCTGGCTTTCTTTATTTTGAAGATCTTTAATCAGATATTGAAGCAATTTTTTCATTTCTTCTGTATTGTGATATTCGTTCTTCAAACGTTCAAAATGTTTGAGAGCCGAAGAAAAAGACGAAGAAGCATTGATTCTCCACCCATCCTGCAAATAATGTAATCCAGCCAGCATTTCTGCTTCAGCATAGACTCTATTTAAGACGTCTTCCCATCGTTCTGTCCAGTTCAAAACTTGGGCCGAATCTTCCGAGGAAATTGGATGGCCGTCGTTTCGTTTTATAAAGTCGAAATATGACCGTAGATTTTCTAAATTTTCACGATAATTTCCTAAAATTTCAAGCGCTTCCGTAGGATTTCTTAACTGAACATACATCCATGCAAAATCAATCTTTTGCTCGAAAGAAAGGGTTGAATCGGGGTGTGTTTTTCGCAAAGCTTCCAGTGCAAGCAATTTTTGACCGTCGGTTTTTGCAGTGCCAGCGATAAATTTGTAATCGTTAATACTATATTTTCCAGGATTAGGAAATGCTAAATTAATTTTTTGCATATCTGAAATTTTTTTATATAGTTCTTTTGTATCTTTTTTAAATTCTCTTTTTTTGGTATGGTTAGTCTTGGCCGCTATGTATTGTGCTTTTAAGTCTTCTATGGATTCTTTTACAGCAGGATTTTCAAGTATTTGAGCTGTAATGATTGCGCCTGGAATTAAAAGAGCAGCGAGACCGTATTCAATTATTTTTGAGGTTTTATTTTTGGTTTTATCTTGCGCCATTTTGGGCTCCTTTTTAGTTAGGGTGTGAGGGTTATGGTCGCGAAAGCGGCCGGGTAAAATTTATGTATGAATGGGTGTTTATTACGCAGAAATCCGCAGAAATCCACGGGGGGGGGTAAGATTGAAGGACTTGTAATTCATGATGGTATTCTATCAAAAAATTTAGCGTTTGTCAAGCGGCTTGCGCGAGGGGGCGGCTGACTGTATAATGAACTTATGGCAAAAACCGTAGATATTTTTATAAAGGCCGAGTATGACGAACTGGTTAAAAACCTTGCCCAGTGGGACGCAGCTTATCATACTTTGGACGCGCCTTTGGTCGATGACGCGGCCTATGACGCCGCGCGGCGGCGGTTAAGGGAATTAGAGGAACGGTATCCGCAGCTTGGCAATGTCGCGTCGACCGCAGTCGGAGCCGCGACTTCGCGCGATCTTAAGACTTTTCCGCATTCGGTTCCCATGCTTTCCATCAAGGATACTTTCACCGAGGCCGAGACCGCCGAATGGCTGGAGCGGGTCGGAGGAGGCGAAATTTTCGTCGAACCGAAGGTAGACGGGCTTGCGTTTTCAGCGCGGTATGAAGACGGTGTTCTTGTGCGCGGATTGACCCGCGGCGACGGCGCCACAGGCGAAGACATAACCGAAAACATAAAGACTATTTCCGATATTCCGCAAAAGATTCCTGTCGGCGGAGTCATAGAAATCCGCGGCGAGGTATATATGGCGCGTTCGGATTTTTTCAGGCTTAACGAATCCGGTGGAAAAATTTTCGCAAATCCGCGCAACGCGGCCGCTGGAAGTTTGCGCCAGTTAAACCCCAAAATCACCGCAGCGCGCAAGCTGCGCGCGTTCGCGTACGCTTTTGGCGAAGTGTCGAGTCGCACTTGGAAAACCCAGTCCGAGTTTTTTCAGCTGCTTGAAAAATGGGGATTCAAGACTACGAAGGAATGGGCGTCTGCCGCTAGTGATATGGATGATATTCAGGCGCAGTATAAACATATCGAAGCCATTCGCAGCCAGATTCCGTTCGACTTGGACGGCATGGTATGCAAGGTCAACGATATCGAAGCGCAGCGGAGGCTTGGATTCACCGCAAATTCGCCGCGCTGGGCCGTCGCTTACAAATTCCCCGCCGAGAAGGGCATAACGATTCTGCGCGACATAATAATTCAGGTCGGGCGCACCGGAGTTTTGACTCCGGTCGCAGAGTTAGAGCCCATAAATATCGGCGGCGTTATAGTTGCGCGCGCTAGTTTGCATAATGCCGACGAGATCGAACGCAAGGGTTTTCGCATCGGCGACAAAGTTGTAATCCAGCGCGCCGGCGATGTAATTCCTCAGGTCGTTGAAGTTTTAGAGCATGCGGAAAACAGCCGCCATTATGAATTTCCAATCAAATGCCCGGTATGCGGATCGGATGTAGTGCAGGATCCAAGTAAAGTCGCGCGGCGCTGTATCAACTCTCTGTCATGTCCGGCAATGCTTGTCGGCGAGCTTGAGCATTTCGTATCGCGCAAAGGCTTCGACATAGAGGGACTTGGCGCGAGGCATATCGAAAAATTCGTAGAGTTGGGATGGCTGAGGCAGCCCGCGGATATTTGGACTTTGATCAAACGGCACGGCGCCGAAATGCGCGGCATGGAGGGATTTGGCGAAAAGTCCATCGCCAACTTGGACGCCGCGATTAAATCGCGCGCGCGTATAGATTTGCACCGCCTGCTATTCTCGGTCGGGATTCCCGAAGTCGGCGAGGCCACCGCAAAAGTTCTGGCAAAAAAATTCGGAAGCCTGGAAAGCATTAGAAGCGCGGGTGTGGAAGAATTGATGAAAGTCGACGGCATCGGCGACATCATGGCGCTTGAGATTTACAAGTTCTTCCGCGACAAGCATACGGTTGCAGCTTTGGACGAATTGCTTAAGCATTTGGAAATCGTAAATCCCGAGATCGCCGATGCGGACGAAGGCGGTTTCTGGTTCGGAAAAAAAGTCGTGCTGACCGGGGCTTTGGTCAAATACGCCCGCGACGAGTTGAAAGAAATTTTGGAAAACCGCGGCGCCAAAGTTCAGGGTAGCGTGTCCGCAAAGACCGATATAGTAATCGCGGGCAGCGACGCCGGAAGCAAGTTGGACAAAGCCGAGCAGCTTAAAATTCGCGTGATGAAAGAAGACGAGTTGCTGGAATATCTATGACCGTCATATTCGCGATATTGTTGATAGTTGCAAAGGTCGTTCAGGATTTGGTGTCCAAGGAAGGCACCAAGGTTTTGGATAGTCGCGCGATCGCGCTTGCTTCGGCTTTGTTTTCGGTGGCGTTTTATTCCGTCGCCGCATGGTTCGTGCCGCATTTATGGCAGCCGGATCCGATTGCGATATTATACGGTTCGATCGCCGGAATCGCGATATTCTGCTATGTCAAATTTTTCAACGATGTAAGAAGGGAATCAAATTCGTCGGCAACTTTTGGGCTGTTGATAGGATTCGGAGCCGCCGTTCCGATAAACGTATGGCTGCTTGGAGAAACATTGCCGCTGCATAAAGCTTTGTCGTGTATAGCGCTTGGAATAGTGGGCTTGATATTCTTTCTTCGCGGAGCGGCAAGCGAACTAAGTCTTGGCAACAAACTGAAATTCATCGCCGCGGTTATGTTTTTTATGATTCCCGTATCAATGGATTTTCTGGCGTTGGAACGATCCAATTGGTTCATGGTGGGAATGAGCGTAGCGGTGGCGTATTTTTTGACTTCGATGATTTCATTAAAGGGAGGGTTCGACCGCGCGTTTATTTCGGCTTTGCCGCGGCCTATTTTCTGGGTCATAGGAACAGTGGGAATAGTCATATTCAATCTTGCGAAATATGTGCAAGGAGAAGTATTAGGAGCCAGCCTTACATACGCGTTTATCCGCCTGTCAGTTCCGATCGTCATGGTTTTATCCGCGTATATCTACCGCGAACGTACTCCGCGCGAACAGCTGTTGTTCGGAGCCGCAAGCTATCTGGTCGCTTTGCCTTTGTTTTTTTGATTGAAATTTTATAAAAATGGTATAGAATTGCCGCACATAAAGGGATTTGAAAATGGCATATAAGGCAGAACAAAAATTAGACGATAAATACGATCATAAGACAATCGAAAACCGATGCATGGAATTTTGGGAGCGCGAACAGGTTTACAAATTCGATCCGTCAAAAACACGCGCGGAAACTTTTGCTATCGATACTCCGCCCCCGACCATTTCCGGTTCTTTGCATATCGGGCATATTTACGGTTACAGCCAGGCAGACATAGGAGTTCGATATCAGCGCATGCAGGGAAAAAACATATTCTTCCCGATAGGCTGGGACGACAACGGGCTTCCGACCGAGCGCCGCGTGCAGATCAATTACAACATCAAGTGCGATCCGTCTTTGCCTTATGATCCCGCGTTCAAACCCGCGCTTGAATTCGACAAGCCGATGCAGCCAGTGTCGCGCCAGAACTTCATAGAAATATGCCGCGAGATGATCGCAAAAGATTCAAAAGTGTTCGAAGGCATAATGCGCAACGTAGGGTTTTCGTACGACTGGTCGCTTATGTATTCCACAATATCATTGGACGCCGTGCGTTTGGCGCAAGAGTCGTTTATCAAACTGTATAAAAGCGGAAACGTTAAGTCGGTCGAGGCTCCGACCATGTGGGATACGCAGTTCCAGACCGCGGTGGCGCAGGCCGAGCTTGAAGACCGGGAAACCCTAGGCAACTTTCACGATATAAAATTTAAATGCGGCGGAGACGAATTCGTAATCGCTACCACGCGCCCCGAGCTACTGCCCGCGTGCATTGCGGTAGTCGCGCATCCAGACGACGAACGGTATAAAAAGTTTTTTGGAAAAACCGCCAAGACTCCGCTGTTCAATATGGAAGTTCCGGTTATGCCATCCATTCATGCAAATCCCGAAAAAGGCACCGGTATACTTATGGTATGCACTTTCGGAGATCAGGACGACGTAAATTTTTGGAAGGCAAATCAACAGCAGCTACCGCTGAGGCAGATCATAGGCAAAGACGGCCGCATATTCGGCGTCGACGGATTCGACGGATTGTCCGTCAAACAGGCCCGGAAGAAAATCGTCGAAATGCTGCGCGAGTCCGGTGACTTGGCGGGCGAGCCCAAGCCGATCATGCATGCGGTAAAATTTTACGAGAAAGGAGATCTTCCGATCGAGTTCGTATCTTCGCGTCAGTGGTTCGTATCAATGCTTGATAAAAAACAGATGATGATAGACTCCGCGCATAAAATAAAATGGACGCCCGAGCATATGAAAACGAGATTCATAAATTGGGCCGAAGGGATAAACCAAGACTGGCTTATATCGCGCCAGCGTTTCTTCGGCGTGCCGTTCCCGGTTTGGTACAAATTGGACAACGACGGCAACCCGGTTTATGACGAGCCGATTTTTGCCGCAGAACTTCCGTGTGATCCGGCGTTTCAGGTTCCGTCCGGTTATGACGAATCCCAACGCGGAAAGCCGAATGGATTTATGGGTGAACCGGACGTAGTGGACACTTGGGCTACTTCGGCTTTGACTCCGGCGATTGCGATGGCCAAAACCGATGCGAAGAATTTAGGCCTGCCGTTCGACGCTCGTTGGAGCGGGCATGATATTATACGCACTTGGGATTTTTACACCGTGCTTGTGACCATGATGAACGACGGCGGCAAGCTGCCTTGGAACGAACTTTGGATAAACGGATTCGTGCTTGATCCTGATCGTAAAAAAATGTCCAAGTCCAAAGGCAACGTCGTAGTGCCCCAGCATTTGGTCGACAAGTTCGGCGCGGACGCTATCCGCATTTGGGCCGCAAGCGCCAAGTGGGGAACCGATGGAATAGCCGATGAAAACGTCATGGATCAAAAGCGCAAGCTTGTTATGAAGTTCTTTAACGCGGCCAAGTTCGTATACGGCTTCGCGGGCGAAACGAAAGACATAAAAATGTCGGCGAGCGATAATCCGGTCGATCTTGCTTATTTGGCGCAGCTGGAAAAATCAATAAAAGAAGCAGACAGATATTTCAAACAGAACGATCATACGGGCGCGCTTATCGCGACCGAGCAGGCGTTCTGGGATTTTTGCGACAACTATCTTGAGATAGTCAAGGGCAGGGCTTATGCCGGGGACGAATCCGCGCTTAAATCATTGAGGTTCGCGATAGATATTTTCTGCGCGATGTTTGCGCCCTTTATGCCTTTCATAACGGAAGAAGTTTGGCAGGCGCATCCCAATAAAGAAAAATTCGGAAGCCTTAGCATTCATAAATACCGTTATCCGACAATGTGGATAGATTTTGCGGACGATAATTTAAGGGTTTGGAAAAATGCGGAGGGATTTGAAGATCTGTGCGAGTTGGTGTCGTATGTTCGCGGAGAGAAATCCAAGAATAATTTTTCGATGAAAAAGGGAATCGCAAAGCTGGTCGTAAAGCAGAGCGCGTTTTTGAAATCGGCCGAGGCTGATATAAAGAATGTTTTGAATGTATCCTATCTTAATTTCGAGGGCGAGGAATTAGTCGGCAAATTAATTTGGGCGGAGGATCAGTAATGGATAAAATGGAAATAGTCGGAATCATTGCGTCCGCGTTTATACTGGCTTCGTTCGTATTCAACACCAAACTGAAAATACGCGCAGTCAACAGCGTAGGCGCGGCAATATTCGTGGCTTATGGGTTGATCCTGAACCTGCCTTCCATTTGGCTTATGAACGCCGCGCTGATAATGGTTAACGGTTTTTATATCGTTAAAGAGATAAAGAAAAGAAAAGCTTAACGGCCGTTTTTATAGAACGCAAACGGATTGATTATTCCGCCCGGCGCCGTTATTATGTCTTTCTTTTCCAGCTTAGGATTGCTGCATACCGACAAGAAGTCTATATTGGCATTTCCTATGTTAAGCTCTTCCAGGTACGCGTTTTCTTCGATAGAATTCTGCGCCGCATGCTGCAGATTAGGAAGATTAAGTTCGGTCGCTCCGGTTTGCCAGAATGCACGGCTGGACGCGTATATTAGGCGCGAAAGATCAAACATAGTTCCCGGGGCGTTAGATCCCGCGCCGTTGAAGGCGTCCGCTTGCGCGGTATGCGCGTTTGGAAAACTCACGGTTCCTAATTCAGAAGCGCAATAGAAGGCGTGGTCCCCGATGACCAGGTCTTCGCCATCACCGCGTATGAGTTTCAATTCATAGCATTGTGAGAAGCAATATTCAGGAATAGTGACTATGTAGGACGGAAGATGTATGGTAATCAGGTCTTGGAACTTTGACAGCTCGGTTTTTGTATTTCCCGCAGGAAGCGGAAGATGGTTTTCAAAAATATTACACAGTGCTTCCATGGTCGTCTTATAGCGATAGATGCACTGCCATCCATTCCCTAAATGGACTTTAGTTTCCGTGTCAATAATGATGGCCGGCGCGGCAGGTTTGTCTTCCGCGGTCAGTTCCGGTATGTGGTATTCGTCGGGCTTGGTCGCTGAGCCGCTGCCGAATTCCACGACTAGATTATGAGCCATGTTTTCGCAGAGTATAGTTTGCAATTCGTTCGGCGCGATGTATCGCCCGAATGCACGGTGAGATTTCGGCGATACGACTAATGTTTCCAGATTGGGACATTTTTGTATCGTCGTTATGTCAAAGCGGTTTTTTTCTTCGCCGTTATCGTATTCGTATCCGTTGTCACCGCCGATATTCATGGTTTTCATATTCTGGCAGTCGTAGATAAGTTTCTCGAATTTATGCAGGCGCGGCGCGTATACGGTTTCCAGATTTTTGCATCGTCCGATGCTGCGAGTTTTTGCGGTTTGTAAACTTGGCATATACAGATCGGTCAGGTTGTCGCAGTGCCAAAAGCAGAACTTGTCGATTTGAAACACTTTCGATATGTCGACCTGTTCGACGTTCGATCCGTTGAAACAATCCTGGCCAAGGCGCGCGTATCCGAGCACTTCCACATGCTGCAAATCCTTGTTCTTTGCGAAAGCGCAGCCGCCTATGTCTGTTATGTGCGCGGGTATGGACAAGTACGAAATGCCTTTGAAGTCGGAATGGTTTATAGTTCCGAAGTTCGCACTTTCCGGAATCGCGTGCGGATTTTTCGACGCAGCGATTTTATCGATCAGAGCCATAAGGTCGCGTCCCGCCTGTTCAGTTTTTGCGATAAACTTCCATCCTTTGTATTCTTGCTGTCTATCCGGCTCGTTGCGGTTGAAAAACGGGCTTGGCATTTTATTCTCCTTTTGTTTTTTATAAAGTAACTTCCTTTAACATATTGCCGGCCAAAACGCAGATCTTGTCTTTGGAAACGATTTGTATTTTATCGTAGTAATCCGACAGGCGCCGCCCGTTGCTATCGATTATATAGTTGCCTTTTTTCGTCGTACATTCGAAGATGTCGCGAGTTTGCAATGCAGATATGCTTTTTGCGTCACCTGGATTTTTTATTTCAACAGGATTTTCGGCGGATGGATTGTGATAATCCGGCAGGATAACCTTGTCTTTTCTATATAGTACGATAGTGCTGGCATGTATGCCGTCATTGTCAGAGGATCTAATCCCGCGGATCGAATAGTTTACGATATTGTCGAAAGATTGGCGCACCGTCATGTCGCCAGATACATATATTTTACAATTTTTTCCTTTATCAAAGCACAACACATTAAAGCCGTCGTCTTTGCGGCCTGTGACTTCGATGTTTATATTCGATCGGACAACGCTATAATCGTCCAGGCTAACAATGCGATCATCGAAGTTTCCGTTAAGATTTTCTTTGTGGCATAGATATCCAAAACTTGGCGATAGATACAGCCATGCGTCGCGGTCGCTGGACAGCGAGTTTATTTTGCAGCCTGTCGGATATTCCAACGTTGTTGTGTAGTCGACCGTCACGACTTTTTTATCCGGGCTTGCCCGCTCGACCTTTGTCGAGTAACTATTTGAAACATTTTCTATTATAGTTTTTCCAGTTTTAACGTCGATGATGTCGTGTCTTGTCTGGTGCGCACAATAGTCGTCCAAAGCTATCCAATTTGTGTCTTTTATGAAGGTGTGCTTCCCATTCTTGGTTTCTTTTGTATCAATGTTATAAATCGCATTGTCCATAGTGACAAACCGGCCTAAAAAAGAGTATAGGCCTTTATCGCCGAACGGTATTAAGAAATCTTTGGAAGTCCAATCCATCAGGGCGTATTTCCATGATTGTCCCTTATGCGCACAAAGTATATAAACGTTTCCGTCTTCTGACGGAGTTACTCTGTTCATAGCGTATCCATCGGGCAGGATTTTTGAAAAATCGTATACGGTGTCGTTGGTGTAGTTAGCCATTTTGGACCTCTTTGAGTTTATTTATTATGTTGTTTTTTTGAGCAATCTCCAAGAGTTGCATGGCTTGGTCGTCCGAAATTTCCTTTGCGGGTTCGGCCAGCGCCCATTCCGGGTGATCAGCGAAAGTATATTCCATAACGGCGTCCGACATTTCGTATCCGTCCAGGACGAATTTCGCCGCGACGCGCGCTATTATTTCGCGCTCGGATTCATAGTTGCACCAGCAGCTTTCGTCGTCGCCGTAATTGTATGAAACGGTTTTGTGTAGGTCGAACACTATGCTTGCTCCCTTATGATTCACGATCAGGTTTTTGATGTTGTAAGAATTCATGAATTGTCTTGGAGTTTTGTCCAGGGCTTTCAGGCTATTGACGTCCGTCGACACTACAAGAGCGCCGTGGTTCGGTATCAGGCCAAGCGATTGTATCGAGTTAATCGGCTGGCCGTCGAGTTTCAGATCTACCATGACAGGGACAAATTCGTTGGTGTCAGCAAGGATTTTGGGCAAAACGTTGCCTTGTTCGTTTTCGCAGATCACGATCAGGTCTTTTGTAGTAGGCTTGAATCCTTTTGTGGGTATCGATTTGTTGACTTGGGCTGGATCGATTCCCGGGATATTAGTTATATAGTTTGCGACTAGGTCTTTCATGGTTTCTCTACCCGCAAGCTTTTCTTGGGCTTCTTTGAATCTATTCAAGTTGTCTGTTACGTATATTGCCATTTTTATCTCCCTTTTGTGGTTATTTCTAAGCTGATAATAGGGCTGGAGGAGGCGTTTGTCAATAATATTTGGCAATAATATTCTTATATAGGAATAATTAATTACTTTAATTGGGATAATTTTATAAAAATTGCTTGAAATTTTGTAGTATTATTCCTATAATTTATTCGTAATGGCAAAATAAGGACTAAAAATGCAATTTATGACTGTGAGCGAGGCAGCCACGCGGTGGGGGATTACCGGGCGAAGGGTAATCGCTTTGCTGAACGCAGGCCGCGTGAATGGCGGAGTAAAGAGTGGCAAGTCGTGGTTGATTCCGGTCGATACGGCGCGCCCTTATGACGGGCGGTCGCATTATGCAAAGGTTGCGCCGCGAGCGAAGCGCATAGCGGTAGTCGGAGCAAATACTTCGCTTGGCGCGGCGGTTTCGGATCTTCTTGGCGGCAACGGATATGAAGTAATCGGGTTTTCGTCCGATTTTGATCATGCCGGCAGCGTTTATTTGAACTATAACAATTTGGAATCCATGCGCGCGGTTTTCGATTCTATGGACGGGTACTTGGACGGTTTGCTTGTCGTGGATGATTTCGCGCGGGCGGATAACGGACTTGGTTTTGATTACTTAGATTTCGAGCGCGAGTTCCGCGAAAAAATTCTTCCGATGAATTTTATCGTCCGCGAGCTGGTCAAAAAAATGAACTATCAGTCCGGCGTCGTATTAGTAAATCCAAGCGATGAAAATTTCGTTTCGCGCACTGCGCCGCAGCTGTCCGAGCTTTACGGAATTCGCATAAATTCCATCACCGCAAAAGTCGACGAACATTATATTTCCGATCTTGCCGACGACGCTTATCTTTTGCTGACGCGGCACAAGTATATTACCGGCATTAATATAAAACCGGATATGGATTCGCTTGATCTGGATTCGCGCAAGCGGAGTTCGGATATGAATTCCACGCGTTATTATGCCTGGCTGCACAGGCTTTATTCCAAGGCCAAGCCGGGAGACCATATATGGGTTGCTACCAAATTATCCAACAAGGTCGAATGGGTCGACAACGCTATGGAGCGCCAGTTCAAGCAGGACAATATGGACGCCGCGGGGCGCGGAGTCAAGATCACGCGCATATTCATGTTCCAGGGAAAAACCGAGCGAAAAAATAAAAAGAATCAAAACATCCGAGATTATGCGGCGAATCCGCGAATGAATATTTTGTGGGTGGATACGGACGCTTTGAAAAAACAGGCGCCCGGTTTATTGCAAAAAATCGGCGACGGATGGGGAGGAATAAACGACGATATTCTTATGGTGGATCTTCCAAGCGGAGAGCAGGGCGAGGCCTATGGGTATGTGATCATGAATCAGAAAGACATAGCAGACGCCAAGCGCGCATTCAACGAATTGAAAAAGTTTGCAATGGCTATATGACAAAAAATCCTGAAATGTTTTACAAATCGGTCTATATCGCCGATTAGCTTCGAAAAACCAACACGTCGCGGCAGCCTATTAGGCCTACGCCGGTTGGTTTTTCTTGCTTCTGGGCGATC
>Ga0123356_10000514_pt1 | contig 43097 bp, 28 predicted proteins | sample TergutEmb28metaG_2_FD_92546 | JGI IMG/M metagenome (GOLD analysis project Ga0123356, IMG submission 92546) | Embiratermes neotenicus P3 segment gut microbial communities from Petit-Saut dam, French Guiana - Emb289 P3 | ecosystem: Host-associated > Arthropoda: Insects > Digestive system > Gut ...
TGTAAACGGTATATTCTGTTCTTCCGCTAAAAGATAACGGTACCTTGTTTCCCTTTCATTTAACATACAGGAACCGCAGTGAATGATCAACTTGTAACCGGATAAATCCTGCGGAAAATCACTGCCGGAACAAAAACTAAATTGAGGTTCAACTGATAAATGTTTTTTTATCATATTGGGTATTTTAACAGTTCCAATATCATCGCACTGACGGTGGTGCGTACAGCCTTCGCATATCAATATTTTATCGCCTTCATTAATATTATTAAGAGCGAAGGCGCCTTTGACGGCAGTTTCCAGAAAGCCCTTGTAGCGGGCAAACAGGATAGAAAATGAAGTGAGGGGAATATCCTCCGGCACAATACCGGAAACCAGCGCAAATACCTGACTGTCTGTTATAACAAGAGCCGGCTTTTTCCCAATATTTATAAGTGTCTGCCGTAACTCGCTTTCTCTGACAGCGATTGCCGTACCGCCCGCTTCCAGTATATCCCGAATTGTTTGCTGCTGCGGAAGGATTAACCGTCCTTTAGGCGCGCTTTTATCGATAGGAATTACAAGCACAACCAAATCATTAACCCGGATTAAATCCGCTACAAGTCTTCGTTTTGGCTCGTTGGTTTGAGCTAATGCTGCAATTTTTTCCTTTAATAGATTAATGTTAAAACCGGTCTTCGCGCTTACAGGCAAAAAATCATTCCCATTTTTTTCTCGCAAAGGCGCGAAGAACGCAAAGGCGCAAAGCTGTTGTTCATTGTTTTCCTTTAGTTTATTTATAACAATGATATACGGTATTCTTTTTATTTTAATTAAGCCGAGAAGTTCTTCTTCATGGGAGAGGGGATTATTTGGCAGCAGTTCTCCGTCAAGAACAAGAACCGCGACATCAGTCTTGTTTAAAACTTTCTTTGCCCTGTTTACCCTAATTTCACCCAGATGACCTTCATCGTCAAAACCCGGAGTATCGATAATAACAACCGGCCCCAGAGGAAGCAATTCCATGGATTTATAGACCGGATCTGTCGTAGTCCCCTTCACATCACTGACAATCGCCAAATTTTGCCCGGTAATGGCATTTACAAGACTCGATTTCCCCGCATTCCTGCGCCCAAAAAACGCAATATGTACCCGTTCCCCAGCCGGAACCTCATTCAACCCCATACCCCTCATTATACCCAAATCCCCCAAATTAACCACCTCCCCCTAACTCCTAACAAGCCACTAGTACTCTGTAACAGCTAAATCATTACAAAATTAACTCTCGCAGAGACGCTGAGCCGCAGAGAACGCAGAGTTATTGTTCGAAATGCCTACCTTTAACCTAAGAATTCTCAGATAACTACAGGGATTTCTAAGGATTAAAATAAAAATCCGAACTACAGCTCCGCGTTCTCTGCGCCTCTGCGTCTCTGCGAGAACTCTTTTTGTAATGTTTTGGATGTTACAGCGTACTAGTAACTAGTCATTAATATTTTGCCGATAATAAAAAAATAATGGTAAACATACTTTTCTTTTTGAAATATAAGTCCCAATTGCGCAGAACAAGACCAGAAATAGTCCGTCAAGTTGATGAATCTATGATTCGGGCGATTGTTGACGCAGGCGGGAAAATTACCGGTGACAGGTTTGTTATTTCCGCTGTTTTTAATGAAGACACGATCGGTTTTTGGCTGGATATGTATATATTGATTGAAACCCTTAAAAAAAATATAGAAGCGACACCGGATTTTTTTGGGTTTTCCTTTGTAATAAGCGATAAACATTTTGACGCTCCTGAATTACTTTCTCGTTTTCTGGCGAGTCATAACGGTATTTTTGTTGATGAAAAAGTAGCAGGCAGGTTTATGCCATACGCTTATTTTGAAAAACCGGCTGATTGGCTTAAAAATTTAAAGAATCGTAAATATGGCTGCGATAGTTATTATAGAATCAGGGAGTTGAGGTCTTTTAAAATAACTACTAATGCTGATTTGGAACTTCAGGATTATATACTTGAATTATTGGAACACAATAAAAGAAAAAACCTTTTAATTCTTGGACCTTCGTATTTTCAAACGCGCGGCGCCATTACCAGATTCCGGGAAAATTTAAATGAAGATTTTCCGGCATTGAAAATTTGTTTTGAGAGCATAGGTCTTGGTTCTCTTGTCGATGTGTGGTCTCTGGGTATCCGTTCTCTTGCCGGCGGACAGCCTACAGAAGAAATTGATAATCTTTGGGAATTTTTATTTTGCGAACGTATACGTGACGAGGTGTCGGAATATGTTTCACGCTGTGTAAAACGGTTTTTACTGCTTGTTTTTGATTTTTATCTGAACGCTGCAGTCAGGAAGGGTAAAAGTCCTGTTCTGGAACTGGAAAACATTCATTTGGCGGAAACTAACGCTATGAATATACTTCTTGATACGTTAGCTGAATTTAACTATAAAAACTTTAAAAAACTTCTGATACTTGGAACAGGAGAAGATAATATTCCGCCGGAAAACATGGAGCGATGGGAAAAAGTTTTTAACAATGTTAAAAATACTAACGATAAACAAGTTGATTCATTGTATTATCCAAAACTTTCTCAGGATCTTTGGGAGATTATTTACGCTATATCCCTTCTTTCCCGTTATTTTTCTCCGGAGCTTTTTCAGCGGCTCTTTGAAGAAGATGATAAAAATCCGGTAATGATTACAAAAGCTTTTTCTATACTGCATTCATTGGGAATTATTGATAACTTGCGCGAACCGCGCTTAATAAAAAGACATTATGAAGAATATGCTGTTAAAGTATTAAACGAAAAAACTGACAGGGTAAAAGCCATGGTTCGTAACCGTCTTTTAAACTGGGCATTCAGGCGTAATATTAATCCCTGTTTCCGTTTATTGATGATTATTGCAGAGCTTGACGGGGTAAAACAAATTGATGATCTATTGCTTTTAAAATCGGTTTCATCTGATATTGTAAATAAAACTACAAAAGCGATTGAAACAGCGATGATTAATGGCCAGTTTGATGATCTTGTTACGGTAAAAGCAGCGGCGATACGCCATATTTTTATAACATCAAAAGCGCTTCTTTCCGGATATGATGTTGATATTCAAAAAGCTTTTGTTAATACGCAATTGGAAAGTTTAATTTCCGATTGTGACTCTTTCCCTGTGCTTAAATCCCAAATACTTGTTAATCTTTGCGGTTACTATTTGGGACGTCATGATGAAAAAGAAGCGGCGGAAAAAGCGAAAGAAGCGATATTACTGGGACAAAGTAAAAATTCATTCTGTCTTCCCAAGGCGTACCGTCTGTTTTCGCTTGTTTGTCTTTCAAAACAACAGTTAAATGAAACAATTGAATACCTGGGATTTGCTCTTGCCAATGCGGAGAGAAATGGCAATAATCATGAGTTGGCAATATCAGCGTATTACGCAGCGGCGGCGCATTTTTTGTACGGCGATATTTACAAAGCTGCTCATTTCGCACGTAAATCTGTTGAGCAGTCACTTTCCGCCGGACATCCTGACTGGGCGGATCGTTCACGTTTTTTGGAAGGCCGCATTGAATTGGAACTGGGACATTACCAGGAAGCGCTGAAAATATTTGAAGCGCTGCTTAATGAACCATATGGAAGTTTGACTTTTGATAAGGAAAGCCTGTTGGAAGCGTGGATATACAGGGTAAAAGTTTATTTTCAGGATCCTATGACACCAAAACCGGAAAAAGCGAATTACGATACCGATTTATTCGAAATAGAAGCTGCGTATTTATCAGGAGATTATGAAAAAACAGCGGAACTTTCCGCCTTGTTAAAAAATCCATTCGCTGAGGAAAATTTTCTTTATATTGAACAAGCAGACTGGAGAAGCGGTTTTGCTCAATGTGAACATTTATTTTTTACCCAGGGAGAAATTCAAAACAGGATGTAACATTGTTTCATTCACTTGCTTTAAGCCGTTTATCTCCTGCGGGAAGCGAAGAAGCAATCCAGGGAATTCAACAAGTTTTACGGGATGAAAGATTATGCGAAATGGACCCATGGGACGCATTTTATTTTTATGCAAAGTACCGTATTCTTGAACAGGCTAATGCGAGCTTTGTTGATATGAGCACAGCAGTCAGTATGGCTTTTAAACGCTTGCAGCGCCGGGCAGGCCGTATAGAAGATATTGAAACACGCCGTCAATACCTTAACGGTTCGCGCTGGAACCACGAATTAAGCATGGCAGCGAAAGAGTTTAAACTAATTTAAATGGCATTACTCCGTCAATATCCGCTTTTCCGGTTAAAGACATTATAAGTCTGTCCAATCCCAATGCAGCTCCGCTGCAGCGCGGAAAATCATATCCTATTTTTGTTTCAAACAATTTCCAGTAATCCCGGTTAACATTATGCTGTACAACAGCGTTACGTTTTTTTTCTGCTTCTTCACTGATAAAAAAATCTTTTACCTTTTTTGGATCAGTTTCTTCGGAAAAACAATTTATTAGTTCAATTCCATTATAATATAGTTCCCAGCGTTCTACTGTTTGTCCGTTAGCCGCTTTTTTTGCAAGACATGGAACAAAAGCAGGGTAATCGATAAGAGCTACAGGTTTGTCCATTTTTAACTGCGGTTCAACAGAATGTATAAAAATTAAATCATACAATTGAGGCACAGTCATATCAGACATAGGATTTAGCCCAAGCCTCTTTGCCTCTTTTTACATCGCGCCTGCTCCTTCCGCCGCAACAGCGAACAAATCAAACCCCGCCCACTTTTTAAAAGCCTCCGCCATAGTAATTCTCTCGAATGGTATGTAATAATTTGGTATTACTTCTCTTTCCTTTGCGTCCTTGGCGTTCTTAGCGCCTTTGCGAGAACCTCTTATATCTATATTTCTCTCCGTTCGTATTGGTTCGTCTGACCACTCTGGAGTGGTCAGGTTCTGTGTAGTTAAATAATTAAATAATTCTTCAGTTAAAGCCAGTGAATCCATATAATCCGCGTCCATTGTATAGTACTCAAGCATTAGAAATTCATTGTTATGCAGGCGGCCTTCGGATTCTCCATTGCGAAAGCACTTGCATATCTGATAAACATTAACACGATGCTGCGCGATTATTTTTTTCATCCATATTTCCGGTGATGGTATTAACCATAAAGGGTGGTTTTCTTTTTTGCTTCCGCGCGGGAAAATACGTTCGGTTTGAAACACTTCAAGACATGATTCCGGAATTAAATCACCGGAAAGCAGGGGAGTATCCAGTTCCAGATAATTTAAACCATCAAAAAACGAACGAACCTGCTTTATTATGGCAGCCCGTCTTTGCAGCATTTCCAAATCCATGAATTAATTCCAAATAAAAAATATTATTACGTGTGTTTTAATACAGAGTTTTTCCATTTATTACCTCTGTCGAATTCGTTAAGGAACATTCCAAAACTGGCGCAGCCTGGCGATAATACGACATTGTCTCCACTAGCGGCTTTACTTATGGCAGAGAGAACAGCTTTGTCTAAATCATCAAATGGTCCTGAATATTCAATACCTGCTTGATTTAACAGTACAACAAGTTTTTCGCTGCCGCTGCCTTTAAGTAAAATTACCGCTTTTGCTTTTTTTGCTGCCGATGCGAGCGGGGAAAAATCCAGGTTTTTATCAGTGCCGCCTGTGACAATAACAAGGGGAGCTTGTTCAGTAAGAGCTTCTATACAGGCAGCGGCGGCTTCGGGGATGGTTGCGGCGCTGTCATTATAAAAACGCACAGCCTGAAACTCATGAAAAAATTCTAAACGGTGTTCAATACCGGGAAACTCATAAAGAGCGCCGCGAATTACCTGAGCTTCTAAACCAAGACCGTAAGCTGCTAGAGCCGCCGCTAACATATTTAACCTTTGGTGTTTGCCGGGCGTAAGAAGAAACTGCGGTACCAATTCTGTAATTTTATCTGTTTCCGGGAAATTCCAATTATAAAGACGAGCAAATCCGCATCCGCTGGAATTATCTATCCAGCCGCCGCTTTGTCCTTCGTTTAATGGAGAGTCCGACCAGATAAGAGAGCGTCCTTTTGTTTCGGCATGGAAACTTTTACCCCAGTCATCATTACCTATTACTGTTATGCAGTTTTCATCCTGTCCGCGGTAAATGTTTCTTTTATCATCTATGTATTCATCCATTGAGTTATATCGATCCAGATGATCATGCATAATAGCGGTCAGTATTGCTGCTGCCGGTTTTAGTAATAGTTGTCCGCTTGCATTTACATGATTTTTGATATCTCCCAACTGAAAACTTGAAAGCTCAAGGACTACATCATCATCTTTTGTTAACTCATCAAGAAATGTTAACGGAGATACAGTGATGTTACCGCCAAGATACGCTTTACCAGCTTTTCTGTCTTTTGATAAAATCCAATGAAGAGCGCTGGATGTACAGCTTTTTCCTTTTGTACCGGTAACAGAAAAAAGCCTGGCGGGTGATTCAGATAAAAAAAGCGAAAGGTCTGTTTCTATACGTTTAGAAACCTGCAGAAAAGGTGAATCCGGTCTTACACCGGGATTTTTTATTACGATATCAGCTTTTTTAAAATCTTCAATTTCATGTTTACCCAGAATATAACGTACAGGCTGTCTTCCCAGTTCATGGCAGATTGAATCAAGCTTTTTAATTGACGGCATCAATGTTTTTTCGTCTCTCAGATCTGTAACAGTAACATCCGCGCCGCGTTTGAGTAAAAACCGCGCCGACTCAAGTCCTCCGCCGTGTAAACCAAGACCCATTATCAGTGCTTTTATTTTTTTATATTCCATGGTATCTTATTAACATGAAACATTGTTTCATGTTTGTTTAATTTCCGCGGCTATACAGCCGTGTTAAAATGAGGTTACCATGTTAGCCTTTTCCTGTATACAGGTAACTTATGCCGCAGAATGAAGTAAACAGTCCTCTTTCTGTCTTGGATGATAAAGGGCAGCCCTGTAATTTTGGCTGGTCAAGACAACCCAACTTTATATATGATCCCGCTTTTCTTTATGTACCAAGGCACAGAGTTACAGGATCTGATCGATACATAGTACATTCTCCTACCCACATGGTTGTCTTTGAAATCAGAGATGACGGCTGGATAGGTCATATGACTATTTCTATAGTTTCAATGAAAGATAAAAAACGTTCGACTCAATCGTTTAAGACATTTGTACCATTAGGTATTTACAATATGCCGAATAGCAGTACAAAAGGTTCTGTAAAGTGGCGCGGCAAAGGAACACGCCTGGATTTTATATGTATGGAAGGCGGTGTTAAAATAATAAAAGCAGATATACCAAAATTTGGTCATCATCGTAGTTTAAGGGGCGCCTTGATATTAACCTTTCAGGAAGGTTCACAATCCCTGTTAACTAACCAGCCATGGAAGAACAGAAAAAACGCCTTTAGGTATACCCATTGTTCCCCGTGGTTTTACGCAGAAGGAATGATTCAATTTGGCAGTTCCGAAATTGTTTTTACCCGCGGAAACGCCTGGGGTATTATGGACTGGAACCGTTGTGTTCGCCCGAAAGCTGATATTCGCTATTGGGCGGCAGCGTGCGGGTATAGTTACGGCAGGCATTTAAGTTTTTGTGTCGGTTACAGTTGGGCGGATTTTTCTCAGGGAACAGAAAATGGCTTTTTTGTTAATGGAATACTTCACAAACTTGATCAGGTAACCTTTCATATACCCCTTTCCGACTGGCTTTCTCCCTGGCGTTTTACCAGCAATGATAACCGGCTGGAAATGACATTTTATCCCCACCAGGAAAGGCTCGACCGGCGCAGGTTTTTCTTCCATAATTCCACCCGTAAGCAGGTTTTTGGCTTTTTTTCTGGAAAAGTACAGTTAGATGATGGTTCAATTCTTGAATTCTATCATTTAACAGGGTTTGCCGAACGAAGTAAGGCTCAATTATAAATGTGAAATTTTTATAAAAAACTATGTTTTTCTCCTTCCTATTAATCATTAATTGCGGTACAATATAGAGACAAAAAGGATGGGGTTTATGCGAAAGTTTCTATATTCCTGGCGTTTTTATTCATTTGGAAGGGAGCAATACCAGGAATGCATGGGTAATATATTCAGTAACAACCTGCTTAATCTGCGCCATGGGAATTCCATTATCGCGATATTCGCGTGCTGTTTCGCGTTTTTTCCTATTGTATTTGAGAAAGACATTTTAAAAGCCGGTATTTTTCTTGGTGTTGCTTTAATAGCTTTATTAATATCCTTTTATTCGAATTTCTTAATGCAGCAAATTAATATAAAAAGGCGTGTGATATTTTTATTATTATCTTTATATTACGCGAACCTTATGCTCTTTGGTACATATATAAGCGTATGGGTAAATCAAGAAAGGCCGGCTACTGTTTTTTTTATTTTACTTATTTGCGCTCTTCAGTTATTTATCAATCCCCCGCAATTTAATCTTAGTCTCGCTTTAAGCGCGATGGCTATTTTTATAGTATCCACAATATTATGTAAGGACCCTGAGATTTGGATATATGATGTTACCATCGTTGCTCTGGCGGGTTCGCTTAGCATATATTTTAACTGGCATATTACCAAGCTGCGTATGGGAATGGAGATAAGCACTACAAAACTTGAAGAAGAACTTAATAAATATGTTGACCAAAGTATAACAGATGAATTAACTCAGCTAAGAAACCGCCGCGATTTTATGCAAACCTTTCAAAGGTTTCTGTCAAACTACAGAGCGTCAGACGACTGGCTTTGTGTCGCTCTCGCCGATATTGACTTCTTCAAATTTTATAACGACCATTACGGTCACCCAAAAGGCGATGATTGCCTGCGGAGTATTGGCGAAGTTTTAAATAGTTTAAACTCTTTAGGCGTTTATGCCGCCAGAGTTGGCGGAGAAGAATTCGCTCTTCTTTGGTTTGAAAAAGATCCATCCCACGTAGATAAAATCGTTCACCATTGGACTAATGCCATAAGAGATTTAAAAATCCCGCATGAAAAATCCAAAGTATCAGGATATGTAACCATGAGTATTGGTGTATATATTGTACGCTGCGGTTCTCCTCATGATACACAGGAGCTTTATGATTTAGCCGATAAAGCTCTTTATACTGCGAAGGGAAGCGGGCGTAACTGCACAATTGTATGCGGAGACGAAATCAAACAATACAAAATTACTCCCAAAGATGAATAAGTGGATGACATTAAGTATTCAGGGGCGCCTTTTCTGACATGAATCTTGAAGCTTTTATTCTTGGCTGCGGCGGAATGATGCCGCTTCCAAACAGGCATTTAACATCAGTATTGCTGCGCAGGGAAGGAGAACTTTTCCTCTTTGACTGCGGCGAGGGAACACAGGTTTCGCTGCGGCGGCTTAATCTGCGATGGAAGAATATATCCGTAATTTTTATCAGTCACACCCATGCCGATCATGTAACAGGAATCCCCGGTCTTTTAATGCTTTCGTCACAGGTAGACAGGGATAATCCGCTTTATATAATCGGACCGCCGCGTATCGCTGAATATATCGAAGCCAGCCGTCGTGTTTTGGATATGTATATTAATTATGAAATTATTTTACAGGAGATTACATCTCCCGGAATCGTATATAAAGGAGACGGGTTTCATGTGCGGTGTTTTCCCCTTTCCCATACAAAACCCTGTTATGGTTATGCGCTTGAAGAAGAAACCCGTCCTGGTGAGTTTTATCCGGAGAAAGCTGAAAAGTTAAATATACCGATGGGAAAATTATGGGGTAAATTACAAAAAGGCGAAAACATAACTACGCCGGACGGAAGGGAAATACATCCCTGTGATGTAATGGGACCGCCAAGGCAGGGTCGTAAATTTTCGTTTGTAACAGATTCCCTCGCTCTTCCGGAAATATCTACCCATGTAATTGGCTCTGATCTTTTTATATGCGAAGGAATGTTCGGAAAAGATCTGGCGGAAGACGCCCATGCAAAAAAACATATGACTGCCGAAGAAGCAGCCAAAATCGCCGCCGCTTCACAAGGCATCAAAAAACTGGCATTGATTCATTACAGCCCCAGGTATACTGAATATGAGCTAAAGCATATTTTAAACGAAGCAAGAGCGGTTTTCCCGGAAACAATTCTCACCCGTGACCGTATGGTTCTCCCGATTGAATATATAGATTAAATCTGATAAGCTAAAACAAGAGTTTTATTGCGGAATTTAGTTATATTACTCATTATCTTATACATAAGAATTTTTTACCATGGAGGACTGCAATTAAAATTGCTGAGTTGCACGGAGGAAAAAACACTTTAGTACCTATTACTCCGTGTTTCTCCGTGTCCTCCGTGGTTTATTATTGAATTTTAGATAAAGTGGTGGTATTCACATGAATGTTAATGCAAAAATCGAAGTTAAAAACCTGTCAAAACAGTACGGAAATGTAAAAGCTGTTACTGATATTTCCTTTTCATTGGGAGATCAGCAGGTTTTAGGTTTTCTGGGACCAAATGGCGCGGGAAAAACTACTGTAATGAAAATTCTTACAGGTTTTCATTTTCCGTCAAGCGGAACCGCTATAATAGATGGTATACCTGTAGATGAAAATCCGCTGGAAGTAAAAAAAAGGATTGGCTATTTACCGGAAAATGTACCGCTTTACGGAGACTTGACAGTTGACGAATACCTGTCTTTTGCCGCTGAAGCGCATTCAATTCCGAAGAAGCAGCGTTTAAGCGCCATTAATAAAAGCCTTGAAGTATGCGGTCTTATGCCTTACAGAGGCCGTAAAATTGAAACACTTTCTAAAGGTTATCGTCAGCGGACAGGACTCGCCCAGGCAATACTTCATGACCCGCCTATATTAATCCTTGACGAACCTACTACAGGCCTTGATCCAAACCAAATTATTGAAATTCGTTCGCTGATTAAAGATTTAGGGAAACGCAAGACCGTAATTCTTTCTACCCATATTCTGCAGGAAGTAGAGGCGATTTGCACACAAGTTCTGATTATCAATGAAGGACGTATTGCAGCTCAGGGCAGACCGGATGAAATCGCCGATTCATTAAAGGGAGGCGATACATGGGAACTTGGCTTTAAGGTCACAGACGGCAATGCTGATACAGTCAGAGATAAATTATCTTTGCTCGGGCAGGTATCCAATGTGCTGGTCGAAACTACTCCAGAAGGATTTGTTTACGCTCGTTTCTTTATGCCAGAAAAAGAAAAACACGATACTGATCCCGGAGAAGTAATTTTTGACTGGGCTGTTAATAACGGCTTTAAAATACTGGAAATGAACAGGAAAAAACTAAGTATAGAAGATATCTTTGTAAAACTTACAGGAGCGGTGTAAATGAAAAACATAATACCATATCGCGCTTTAACCCTTGCGCGTAAAGAAATCATACAATATCTTAAAGCTCCGGCTTTTTACGGAGCGGCGGTATTCTTTCTTCTTTTTTGTTCTATTTGGCTGTTTTATTTTCAGCGTTATTTTTTGGCAGACCGGGCGACATTACGTCCGTATTTTGATATATTCCCTATAGTTTTTATTTTTGTTATTCCGGTCATAACTATGAAGAGCTGGGCAGAGGAAAGAAAAACCGGCACTGTAGAATTATTATTAACAATGCCTTTTACTGAATGGGACCTTGTACTTGGAAAATTTTTCTCTACTCTTAGCATGCTTGTTTTGATGCTTTTACTGACAATACCAATGCCTTTAACACTTTTAAGTTTGGGTAATTTTGAAGCGGGCCCAATATTCAGCGAATATCTGGGAGCGTTTTTACTGGGAGCATGCGCGATCGCTTTAGGGCTTTTATTATCATGTCTTTCTAAAAATCAGGCAGGCGCTTTTCTTGGCGGCGCGGCGGTTCTGGTAGTGGTAATGCTTATAGATCAAATACCATTATCATTTGATATTCCCTATTGGGCAGCCCGTTTAATTAACTTTTTTTCATTAAGGTATCATTTTGAAGGTTTTTCCAAAGGAATAATTAACACAAGAGATTTAGCGTTTTTTGTTTTAAGTACAGTGTTGTTTTTATTTATTAATACAAGGGTTATCCTGTACAGGAAGTGGAAATAATATGAAACTTTATTTACGATATATAAATTTGAGGTTATTATGACAAAAAAACAAACAACAATTATTACGGTATTAACTATTATCGCCATTATTCTTGGTATTTTGGTCAGCGGACGCTTTTGGTTTCGTTTTGATCTTACTAAAAATAAAGCGTATACAATTTCAAGAATTTCACGTGATCTTCACAAGGAGTTATTGGAGCCTGTAAATATCACTTATTATATTTCTGATAAGCTGAAAACCGCTGAATATAATTTTAGGGAAATTGAAGATACGTTGAGGGAATACGTAGCGTATTCCAGAGGAAAAATACACCTATTTATAAAAGACCCTGTTAAATCCGAACTTACAATGATGGTTGAAGGATATGGAATACAGCCAAGGCAGCTGCCAATTCTGGAAAGGGATCAAGCAAGTCTGATAACTGTATATTCAGGCATTGTTATTGAATATCTGGACAGAGTAGAAGTTCTTTATTGGGTGGATTCCATAAACACACTGGAATATTCTCTTACTACCAGAATTAATTCAATGATTATGAACACGGAACGATGGATTGGAGTAATTGTAGGCGATGAATACAGGCAGTGGAATGAAGATTTTGGTTATTTAAACATGCTTCTCTTTGAAGCGGGTTACAGGGTTCGTCTTATTTCTCCGGGTGATGAAATCCCCGATAATATTCCGGGGCTTTTTGTATTGGGAGGAGTAGAAGACCTTGATGAATGGGCGCTTTACAGGATCGACAGATACATTCAATTGGGCGGAAATGTTTTCTTCGCTGTAAAGGGAGTATTTGTAGATACCATATACAGCTCATTGGAAGCCAGGGAACAGATTAATTTAGGGCTTTTAGACATGATAGCCTCTTATGGAGTCGCTATCCGGCAAGTACTTGTATTGGACAGAAACGCTCTTGTTATGCAGTTTCCAAGCAGAACACCTGAAGGTTCTATGTTGAGGAGAGTAAATTATCCGCTTTGGATAGGTGTTACCGGCGATTCCGGTAATAAAGACCATCCTGTCAGCGCCGGATTCGCGGGATTGGATCTATATTGGGCAAGCCCGCTTGAACTGGTTTATACGCCGTCTGTTGAATCAAAACCTCTTTTTTCCAGTTCGGCGCAAGCCTGGTTAATGAGAAACGCTTTTTATACAAATCCTGGAATTCCGCACTTTCTGGAAATTGAAGCTCCGGATACAATGGGAGTTAAAACGCTGGGCGCTTCGTTAACGGGTGTTTTTCCCAGTTTTTTCCGGGGTAACGAAAAACCATTCCGTGATTTTTCCACCGAAGAATTACCGGATATACCGGAACAGGGAAAACCTTCACGTATTATTGTTGTCGGGGATGTTGATTTTGCGACCAATTTAATAGTTCATACTCAGGAAATATTAAGTTTTTCCCAGCCTGGTCCCAATCTTGATTTTCTTTTGCGCGTTGCGGATTACATTACTAATGATGACTATGCCATTAAATTACGGAACAGACAGCCGCAGACAGGACGTTTTGATAAAATAACTAGTTCTGAACGCAAGACTTCCGCGGAGAATTTCTCCAAAATTATCAATGTTGGAATTATTCCGTTTTTGGTTATAATAACTGGTTTAATTCTCGCAATTTTACGCCGCAGACGATCTGAACGGGATGATCAAACCACCGCATCTGTTGTAAAGGAGAACAGTGATGACTTATAAAAAACAGCTTATATGCCTGGTATCGATTATTTTTATTTTACTGTTCGCGTACATTGGAAGTTTTATATATAATATTGATTTTAAAAAAACATCTTCATTGTATTCATGGCTGGACTTTAGTGATGCCGAAAAGGCGAGCAGGATTATTTTTTATACTGAATGGGAAGAGTTTGAGTTTAACAAACGAAACGATTATTGGTTTATTACCCATAACGGTAATGAATATCCGGCGCGCCAGCAGCGAATGTCGGATTTTTTTAACATTCTTACAACACGGTCCAGTTGGCCTGTACGTTCTTCCACTGAATCGTCACATGAGCGTTTTGATTTGGATGAATTCGCGTCCAGAATAACTATTTACGATGATAATTCTGCTGTTATTCTTGATCTAATGATTGGCAAAGATGATGTAATGGGTACAGAAGCGTATTTTCTTAAAGTTGGTCAAAATGATGTTCGTTCCGGTGATAATACCATTAAGGCTTATATGACAAACGCCATTACAGGATGGTATAACTTCAGAATTATTCCGGAAACCGAAAGTAATAATATTGATTCGGTCTTTATTCAAAGAGTTTATGTTCATCATGGCGAAGAAACCCAGGTTTTTTCCCGTAACTATTATGAGTGGAATATTTTTGGTATTAATGTTTCACTTCCGGATGTTAACAGTATAGAAAATTATATCAGAACAATACTAAATACAGAGGGTGATAATTTTATTCATAATATTTCAACAAATGATCCTGTATTTAATCAAAACAGAATAGTACTGGAATTTGGAGATGGCGAGGTTTTAACAATCAGAATAAGTGATCCAGAAGAAAATGGCCGCCGCTTTGTTAATATCAGCGGCAGGGAACATATATATTCGGTTCCAGCGTGGGCATCGAACCGGTTTTTCAGAGACGCTTCCAGTTTTGAATTGACTTTTTAAAGCTCTGTCTACAGTTTCTGTACAGAAGCTGTAGACAGATTGCAGCTTAACCACGCGCGCGGATAAATTCCCTGTATTTTTCCGGATCGCTTTTAAACGCTATAATCGGTGTTTTGGAATCTTTTTTCGCTTTATTAAGAGCTTCTTTTGTTTCCAGCATAAGCCTATCAGCATTTAACAGTCTTCCAGAACGGGATGACAAACCAACGCGCGTATCACAGTTAAATTTTTCGTTTATACGCTGATGGAATTTTTCGCTTTTGGAAATTCCGGTGTTAAGGCCTATACCAGGCATAATGATTGTAATGCCATAACTGCCATGTTCAAATACCAGATCTCTTGATAAAAAGAATTTTACAGCTTCCTCAGCGGCCTGGCTGAATATATCATCATCTTTTATATTGGTTAGTTCCATTATTATCAGTACAAGGTCTTTTTCTGTTGAAGAGCAGCGGTGTAATTCTGAATCCAGCCGATCTTTTGTGTATTCTTCCCAGCCAATATTACTGTGCGGTGAATAAAGTCCCTTTGGCTCTATTGCTTTTTCTGACTCTGAGACAGCGTTTTTTTTATCTTTGGATTTAATAATGTGTTTATCAGAAATATCCGGTTCTGTATTTATATCAATATTCTGAGCAGAGATGGGATTTGTGTTTTCAATATGTTTGGTTTTATCCTGTTTTCCCAGGAGAAGTTTAAATAAAAATGTAAAAAATGAAATTGCGAATCCTATTAAAATAATCAACAGGGTTTGTTTTAAAATTACTGAGAACGCAGCGTAATCAAAAGCACTCGCGGCTGCTTTTATTTCAACTCTTCCTGTTCCCGGTATATCCAAAGGCCTGATGTATGGCTGAAAAAAGCTTATTTTACTTTTTAATCTTGGAGGATTTTTATATTCAATAGCGTATTCTTTTTTCTTTTCTATAGTATATCCATCTTCAGCGGAAGTAATAATTAACGCTTCAATAGTTTCACTCATAAATAGAGCGTCATTCATGGTTTGTTTAAAATTATCATCCAGAAAACCTTGTGTTCCCGCGGAAAGAGCTTTTTTTACTATTTGCTCAAATTCCTGTTCCGCTGTTGTTTTTCGCTGATCGATATTAAAATAGATCCTGATAGACGCTTGAACCAACGCGGCTAGATAGATAACTATACATATCGCGGCAATTACAGAACCTAAAACCGAAGTATTTCTACCTGTGCTTTTTTGTATTTTCATATTATTCTTTCTCTGATATAATTATCGGTAGAATTAATATGGATATAAGGGATTATTCATTACCGGCGGGATGGTTTCCGCGTGATTCAGCTTCTGTTATAGCATTTTTAAAGGAATTTAACGGGAAAAACCGTAATAAAGCGGGGGTTAGAGCCGCCATAGCGCCGCACGCGGGCTGGTATTATTGCGGTCGTGTTGCCGCGCTTGGTATATCAGGGCTTTGTTCTGATGCAGAAACTGTGGTTATACTGGGAGGGCATTTACCAGCTGGTTCACCGGCGCTTTTTGCTATGGAAGACGCGGTAAAAACCCCTTTTGGCTATTTGCCAATAGATACTGGTCTTAGAGACAATCTATTAAAAGAGCTTAGCGGCGCTGAAGATCGTTACCGGGATAACACAATAGAAGTTCTTTTACCCATGGTACATTATTTTTTGCCAAAAGCGAGATTGTTATGGATCCGTCTTCCTGCTGAAATTAGCTCATTTGAGGCTGGAAAAAAAATATCACAAGCTGCCTTAAAATTGAATCGCAGGATAAATGTATTGGCTTCTACAGATTTAACCCATTATGGCTTAAATTACGGCTTTTCACCGCAAGGCAGCGGTAAGGCGGCTTTACACTGGGTACGTGAAGTAAATGACGCCAATTTTATTAAAGCGGTTGAATCCGGGAATAAAACCGATGTTCTGCGTTGCGCGGAACAGGAGAACGCGGCATGTTCAGCCGGCGCTGTATTGGGCGTAATGGGTTTTGCTGAAGCGGAAAGCCTTGGAAACGCCCGGCTTTTGGATTATTCGACCAGCGCTGATATTACTGGTGAAGAAGCTCCGGATTCTTTTGTGGGATACGCTTCTTTTATATACAAATAATAATTTTTTTTAAAAATTTTTCAAAAATTCCTTTGTTCTATTGACAAATTGAAAATGGGTCATATACTTTAAAGTAACATAAAGTATTTATTAAGGAGTTGAATATGGTAAAAATGGGCAAAATTATTGCGGTTATTATGATTCTGGGGGGAGTTTTTCTCTTTCCATTAGCCGCTGAGACAGAATGGAGTCAAGAAAGAATCGATCTTCAGGGTATTTATATACCTCATCTTCGCGAGATGGGTTATTTACCTGATACCGACAATGACGGCGACATTCAATTTAAGGTATCTGGAGTGAATTATTTTATCATTATTGATGATAAAGACCTTGAGTTCTTTCAGGTATATACAGCATTCCGTTTACCGGATATTACCTGGGAATCGGCTATAAACGCTGCAAATGAGGCAAACAGAACATCAAAAGTCGCTAAAATATCTTTACGGCCGGAATTAAATGAGGAAGGAGAAATTGCTGGGGTAATTGTTTCGATTACTGCAGAACTGCTTTTAAATGATCCATGGGATTTTGCTCCTGTATTTAGCAGGGTTCTTTCTCTGATAAGAAACGCGGAAACAAATTTTATTAATAATATTTATCAACGATAATTTTTTAAGGTAGTCGCGTACCTATGGTACGAGTCTATAATGTGCCCACATTATAGACAGACACTATTAATAAAACTGCTGACTGTTACAGCATCATTTTTGACTAACCACGGAGGAATACGGAGTTTTTATACAAAAGCTCCATTTCCTCCGTGTATTATTATTGATTACTTAGCCAGAACACATTCTATTTTATTTATACTGTACCGCTTAACTTCTTCAATTAAATCATTCTGATTCAATTCTCCATTCCGTCTTTTAATTGCTGCCGCGAGCGGTAACAAAGTAGTAAAAACCTGCCTATCTTTCCCATTCAATTTTAACATATAATCATCAGATCTATCTGCCTTCGGTAACCCCGCAATATCATCACTATATAACCTAAGAAACTCCTCACCGCTTAATAAAGTCTTTCGCTCTTTACTCTCAACTCCCGCCTTTATATCACTCCACACTCCACACTCCACATTATTCACTATTCTTTTATTCACTAAATTAATCGGAGCGCCATAACCTGGAGCGCTGATTATAACAGATTTCATTCCCGCCGCTTTTTCTTCCAGGTTTTTCCTGTAAAAACGAAGGGAAGAAGTTTCATAATAATTAGAATTTTCTTTTTCATGGGACAGGAAAAGGCTTCTGTATAGGAGCGCGGAACTTTGCGCTTCTATGGGAGAAAGCCGGTTTTGCATTTTACTGAAATAAGGATTAATATATGTTCCCCTTGCGTATGTTTGACAGTTAATATATGAAAAATCCGCTCCAAAGAGCGTTATGTGACTCGCTCCCAAAACTTCCGCGAGAGACAGGCAGGCATAAGTAACATTACCGCCTGATGTATCCAATTGAATAAAAGGCCGCCAATAATTGTTTATATAGAGCGCCAGAGGATGGCCGCTGGAAAAAAATACAGGTAAGGATGAAAAACCGGCGAGCATGGGCGGGCTTGCTATATCAAGGATAAGAGGAATATCGTTAGGTAAGTTATTTCCCATAAAATGATAATAACTTATAAACTGACAATCAATTGAGACAACCGCATCCGGATAAATTTTATTATTTAACAGAACACCAAGAGCGGTATCAGTACTGATTATATATGTATTTTGTGATTTTAATTCTGCCAGATAAGATATTTGATGATCCAGCGAAGGTCCCGCTGCGGCAATTGCCGCGTTTTGGATTGGTAAAGCTGTTTTTTCTGTCAGATAATTTTCGTTACTAATGTCTGCGAGACTGATGTTGCGGATAATGTTGGAAAACCAGCGAAGCCCAAAGCGTGATTGAACAGAATAATCTGTGGAAATAATTTCTATCGATTCCTGTATAATCGCGGCGGCATTTGTGAATTTTTCTTTATCGTGTTCTGTTCTTGTTCTGAGAGGTATTGTTTTTATTCCGCCGTATAGAGCAGGGTTGTAGTTTTCCAGGATATATTTTTTTATTTCTTCATTTGAAGGATCTATTAGAAGCGTAAAACGTCCGTTATTTAAAAGCCCTGAATAATCTATATTGTTAAAGAGTTCTGTAATGCTGTTTTTATCATAGTCAATTACTAGTATGCGGGCGCCGGTCATTTTTAAAGCGGCTTCCGGAATAAAGCCGCCTCCTAATCCCAGAATTATTAAAAATCCAGTTTCATTTGTTATTGTTGATACAAGGCGTTCTGCTTCTCTTTTTGGATCAATCATAGAATGAAGAGGCTGGGTGTTATCCTGAGACAGAACAATAGCCGGGACAGTTTCACCGCCGCGTGATTTTAAAAATATATAACGATGTGTTTTATCCATTTAAAACCTTCGCGAATGCGATTTCTTTAATAGCTGTTTCCAATTCATGATCAGATATTATTCTATTATTTGTTTTTTCACGTAATGCGTTTTTATCAGGAAGTAATAATGGAATTAGTTCCTGTTTTATATTTTGCGAATACTCTTTATTTTTAACTGCGTTTAACAGGGCGGCTATTCCTCTTTCGCGAAAACCAGGGAGATTTTCACTGTTATTAACAGTTTTAAAATACTTATTCTGTTTATCTATACCCGCTTGTCCCTTTATTATATCCGAATCAAGTAAACCGGAACCGTTTGCAAATATATTACTTGCGCAGATTGAATATATCCGCTTTGGCCAAAATTCAAGCTGATTTTTAAACCACGCCGCATATATATCCAAACTTCCTCCTTTTCGAATCAGGGAAGATCGTGTAAAACTTATTGAGTAAAAAGGATTAAATCGATCTGCTTTATCAAGAAACAAACTGTCAAAACTATATGGCTTCGCGTGAGTTCTTATATCATTTACAGAAGAATCAATGCCTGCGAGGTATATATTGCTTTTAGTTAATTGTATTGCTAATTCTATTGCGGTAGCTGTTACAGTTCCCCTTTGCGGAATAATTATTGATGGAAGCGCGAGTTCATGGAAAATGATTGTCTGCCAAAAACTGCTGTCATTTAAAAGCAACTTTGGGGTATTGGCGGATTGAGAGGGTAGAGCTGCAATTAGATTTACTGCAAGAGCTTTTGGAACAGCATTTCTGTAACAAGGATAAAAATGCTTTAACGCCCAGGAACCGCCGTCTGTAGCGATAATTATATCCGCTGTAATACCTCCGGCTGCCAGCGCCATTATTGATGAAGAAGCTGCGATTATTAAGCAGTTTTGCTGCGCCTTTTTTATTAACGGCAGCGTTTGTTCCAGACTGGGACCGGAACCTGTAATTATTATTGGGATTGATGATTGTTTATATAATAATGTCCGGTTAACCATTCCCAGATTTTTAAAAAAATTATTAAACCATCTTTTGCCAAAGACAGCTGTTGTTCTGTTAACTGCGTCTGTTTGTTTTATATAATTAACAACCAAAGATAATAATCTTACATACGCTTCCTTGAAATAATTCAGGGAAGGCCGCCATTCAATAATACGTACACGATCAATATTTATTTCTTGTAAATTCGTTTCAAGAAATTTTTGTACTTCTGTATTTTCCATGGCTTCTACGCCATACAAAGCTGGTATTTTTGAATATAATATTGCTGCGGAATAATCGCCGGGATTGGAATTATGGTCAATAACCTGGTAATGTAATTCAGATTCTATATGAAAGACTATTATTTTGCTTGTTTTATAACGTTCCTGTAATACCGGAATGATATAACCCAAACCGGGTTCAATCAGGATAAAAGCTTCTGTATCGCTTTTAAGATTTAATGAATCAATATAACGCGCTGCCTCTGCTTGTGGATTGTACCGCGAATGTAATTTTGCGATTGGCAGCGCGTTTAGTTCGGTAATTATACCAGCCCCAAATCCTTAAAGAGCTTTTTATAGGAATCGAAGTATTCGGATTTCGCGAATTCCTCAATTTTTGATTCGGGTAAAGACTCAAGAAGCTGATCCATGTAACTGAGAATATTTCTTAGTTCAGATCTTAAATCCGAAGGAATCTGAAATTGTTCTTTTGGGTCAGCCGGAGGAGCAAACGCTTGCTGAGGAGGTGTATAGGCTGGCTGCGGCGAAGCATAACCAGGCTGTGGAGGAGGAGCGTAGGCCGGTTGTTGTATCGGATGCGGAGCATATGCCGGCTGCGGCGGTTGTTGAGCGAAAGCCTGTTGCTGCTGCGCTGGAGCAGTTTGCGGGGCATAAGCCGGCTGCTGCAAAGGAGCTTGAGGAGCCGGCTGCTGTTTGGGTTGAGCTTCCTGTTTAGCCGGGGTTTTTACCGGCGCTTGAATATCCTGCGTCCAGTTTTCGTCTATTTCTTCCGGGAATTCTTCTAATTCTTCGTTAAAGTCATCAAACGCTTCAATAGAATCACCTGGTTCTTCGTTCAATGTATCTTTTATTGTGTCTGTATCTGATGTCAATGATTCTTCTTCCGGTTTATCGGCGTTATCAATGGTTAAATCATCAAGAGCATCCAAATCAAATTCTGAATCATCAAGTGATGGTTCGTTTGTATGGTCAGATATGTTATCTGTCGATAATTCCGGTTCGTCAATAACCGCGTCCGAAAAATCAATAGAAGCATCGTCGTCATCCCATCCAGCGGAATCTGTTTGAGGTTCATCTTCGTCTAATGACAAAGAGTCATCCTCAAGATATGAGCTGTTATCCGGAGCGTCTGTAAGCGGCATGGCGCCTTCTTCGCGTAATTTATCCAGTTCATCAATATCATCATCCAGGCTTATTTCTTCGCCTGCCAAATCATCTTCTATATTCAGTTCATCATCTGCGAATGCCATATCATCTGCGTCCGACAAGTCATCTGCGAACGACAAATCATCTTCGGAAGACAAATCATCTTCGGATGATAAATCATCCGAAGAACTGGTAAAATCTGCGAAAGCGTCATCAGAAAGATCCGCTAAAGGAGGTAAATCAGACATTAATTCATCATCATCAGAACTTATGTCAAAAGAATCATCGCCTAAAGTTTCCATGTCAAAATCATTTTCTGCCAGAGTTTCATTATCAGCGGATTGTTCAAGCGGAATATCGGTTGAGTCCTGCTCATTTAAATCTATATCCAGGTCATCAATATCTATATCAATATTTTCATCGTCATCAATATCATCAGATGATTCATCAATATTTATTTCCATATCCATATCAGGATCATCATCAGAGAATGAAATACTGTCATCCGCTAAAGAGACATCATCATCTGTTATGGCAAAGCTGTCATCCGCTAATGAGATAGCATCATCTGTTAAAGCTAAGCTGTCATCCGTTATAGAAAGGTCATCGTCAAAGTTCGCGGATTCAATATCAAGAGAATCAGTATCAAAGTTATCGGTGATATTATCAACGATACTATCGACCTCGTCGTCAATTGATATATCGTTTTCAGAAGTGTCTGTGATATCCATTGTATCATCATCAAGGCTGATGTCCAGATTATCATCTTCCAGAGAGAATTCATTTTCCGGACTTTCTTCGGTTCCTGATTCTTCTGTAAAATCCGCCGAGTTCAGAATATTGTCAAGCTCATCACCTGTAAGAGCGATAGCTTCATCGTCATCGTCATCAAGAGGAGAAGCCTCACTTTGAATATTTTGAGGTGTTTCCTGTGCTTTAAACCCCGAAGTATCACCGTCAGTACTGAGGATATTATCAAGTTCATCGCCTGTAAGAGAGATTGTCTCGTCATCTTCTTCCGAAAAGAATCCGCTTCGTTCCTGCTGTTCCTGCAGTTTTTCACCTTCAGGCGCGGTTGATCGTATATTGGCAAAATCTTTTTTTAGATCTGTAAGTTCGCATCTTATGGACGAAAGCTCATCAGCTATTTTTTTAAGCAGATGTGATGATAATTCTCCTTCATTGTTCTGCGCTGCGCTTAAATCATCCTGTAATACATTAATATTTTTTTCTATTGACTTAACAGTCGGAATATCAAAATCATCGGTTGTAACATCTAATGATGTTGCATCATTACTGGTAATATTGCTGGTTATAAAATCATCATCACTTGTAAAATCATCGCTATTTATCAAGTCATCATCACTTGTAAAGTCTTCGCTGCCAAGATCGCCGCTTGTAAAATCATCATCGCTGGCGAAATCTTCACTGGTAAAATTATTTTCGGTAAAGTCATCATCACTTGTAAAATCATTGCTGACAATATTTTCGCTTGTAAGATCTTCGCTGGTAAAATCATCTTCGTTTGGTTTAATTTTTTCTTCGACAGGAATGTCAAAATCATCAAAATCCGCATTTTCTATATTAAGGTCATCATTGTTATCCAGTGTATTTTCGCTTGTAAAACCAAGGTCATCACTGTTATCCTCAGTGGTTTCGCTTGAAAAGCCAAGGTCGTCGTCTAAATTCATGTTAAAATCTTCAAAATCAGCAGGAGATGCTAATGGTTCATCTTCGAGTTTCATTTCGATATAATCATCCGGAAATTCAATTGTGTCAGTTGTTGAGGGTTCTGCCGTTTCATCAAGATCAAGCACCGCGTCATCATAAGTCAGTGATTCTTCTTCGGCGAATTCATCCGCCGGTAAAATAGAATCATCCAAATCAAAGGATTGATCTCCAGAAAGAACCTGAGGTTCGCCTTTTACCCATACTCCGTACTCATCCAGTTCTTCCGCAGAACCAATATTGCCGCGATCTGAGTATATCGAAGGTTTTTTGTTATTTGCCATGAACCGCTCCCTAAATTAACACTTATGGTCAATTATCGGTACTTTTATCCTTTTTCAGTAGTTTATCTCTCTATATTAATAATAGAATATACTAACGCTGTTGTCAATGCTTAAAGATTCACGCGAAAACTACCGTAAATCGAACCATGAGATCCTTGAAATACCTCATTGGTGTTTGGGCAGCTATAGCTGTTTATACGTTTTTTTCATTTTTAGGCGGACCAAAAGGTTTATCATCATATAATTACTTGTCGCTAGAAAGGGATCGGCAATTGGAAAATATACAAAATTTAGGGCTCCTGAATGAAGATTTGGAAAGAACAAAAAATAACCTGCTTTATGATCAGGATACAATTATAATTCATGCCCGCCAACTGGGTTATGGGCAGGAAGATGAGCGTTTTATCCGCATTGTAGGGCTTGGAACTGTAAAAACTCCTCCAGCGATAGCTGGAAATATATATTACGCGCAGATTCCGGAGTATATTTCTGACAATAATATAAAAATAGCCGCTCTTTTGCTTGGTTTATTGATTTTCGCCTTCCTCTTTATGCTCGAATTCATCGAATCCCGCTCCAGATAAACATGTTTATAATTTTTTCTCGCGGAGACGCAGGGGCGCAGAGGGCGCGGAGTTGTTGTTTGGTATATTTGCCTTATAACTAAGAAATATCAGGTAATTATAGGGATTTCTAGGGATTAATGAGAATATTCGAACCAAAACTCTGCGTCTTACGAACCAAAGGTTCGACGCCTCTGCGAGATAAGAATCAACCGATTCTATTACGGAATTCACGGGCGATTTCGCGTTTTAGGTCTTTTTCGCGGATTCCGGCGCGTTTATCGTATGCTTTTTTGCCTTTACAAAGCCCTAATTCGACTTTTACCCTGCTTTTTTTGAAATAAAATAAGAGCGGGATAAGGGTATAACCCTTTTCTTCTACCTTTCGGTTTATCCTTTTAATCTCCTGTTTATGTAAAAGAAGGCGTTTCCTTCTGTCAGGTTCGTGATTAAAAATCGATGAAAATGGGTTTTCCGCTACTATAAGCGAGCGAAGCCAGATTTCGCCGTTTATTACTTCCGCCCACGAATTAGGGAATGAGATTTTTCCGTCGCGAAATGATTTTACCTCTGTTCCCAGCAGTTCTATGCCGCATTCATAAGTCTCGTCTACTGTATAATCGTGCCTTGCTTTGCGGTTTTGCGCGATTATCTTTATCCCTTCGCCCATGATGTAATCACTTTTTTTCGGTTATAACCGGCCGGAATGTCACAAGAGGTGATGATAATTCAGGCGGAAGTGAAGCTCTTGTTTCTGTTGAATTGGTTGACGGCCTGCCGCGTAATGAACGTTCGGGAGAACCAATAATTTCTGAGACGTCAGATTGAGTTAAAATAAACTCCAGGGGAGAGTATGGGTCAGCGCACCATTCCCAGCCATGAGATTCCATATTTCTAATTCCATGCCTGGCGGCGTAATTCCATTCAATTTCTGTGGGCAGCCTTACTTCCATACCTGCCATGGAAGCGGGAAGGCGGTTTGTCAGCCATTGGCAAAACGCCCTGGCGGCATACCATGTAATGTTATATTTATATATGTTATTTAATGGATTTATGGATTCTTCCTGGATATAAAAAGCGGGCTGTTCTTTCCATTCAGGGTTTTCATTAATAAATGTCTCGTATATTGATTGATGTACCGGATTTTCGCTGATTAAAAAGCTGTTTATTCCGGCGATAACTCTGGTTTGTGATTCATTTTCTCCTTCCAAAACTATATTTCCGGATGGAATACCGGTAAATGTAAATCCATCGAAATTTATCGACCTTAATGGAGGTTCTGAAGAAGGGATAATGTTCGGCCGGATGATATTATTTCTCTGATACCACAATGAATCCCTTAATATTAAGGCAGATTCACGTGATATTGTTGAAACAGGAGGCTCACTCGATAGTACTTCATATAGCCAATCAGCGCTGCCGGGGTTTTCCAGAAGGAAAGTTATTATATCAGATATTGACCCAATAAGCGTAATCGGGGAAGGAGAGTTTCCGTTATTGTCCAGCAGGATTTTTGCGCGGATAAGATCGCGTAAAGCGGCTCGGGTAACAGCGAAACGGGATGCGGTTAGTAATATTTGTTCTTTTTGCTCTTTATTTAAATATGGCCCCAGGCGATAAGCGCCATCAGAAAGGCTCATAGGTATTTGCCATCTCTCGGTAGGTTCCCCGGCGAAAGTCCATTCGATAAAATCTCTGGCGTAAAGCGCCATTGCGGCTGCGGGATCGGCGGTTTTTAACGTTACTTCCACCATATACCGCCGCGGAAAAAAGAGTGAACCGAGAACACGCCCAGGTATATTATGAACAACGCTTTGGCTTTCGAAACCAGGCATTATTGTTTCTATTGTATAACTGCCCTTTGGTAAGAAGATTCTGCTGCCGGAAACACCCATGTAAACATCGTTTACCCTTATTGCAGCACCAGCGGGTTCTGTTTTTACGATTAATACCGATCCGTGGTTTGATAATCCGGGAAATACAAACAGAAAGAACAGAATGACCAATATAACGAACGAGTAAATGACCGTTAAATATACTCCGGGACGTATACCCATAATGGGTTTTAGTTTGACTTGGTCTTCATTTATGTCTGGTTTTGGCGCGGAAGCCGGTTTTTTACGCATTAACACATTATATGCCAATTAAAACATTAAAACAATAGTAGCGCGGAATATAAAGAGCATAAAAAAAGAGCTGCCCGAAGTATGTGTTTCGAACAGCTCCATGCCCTTGAGGCATATCGGAGTTATAGTGATTTGGGAGGGGAACTATAATCCCGACATTTAACTTATCGGTCACGCCCCCCTCTTTCTTTAGTGACTAGTGTGTAGTTACTAGTGTTTAGTGTGGAGTGACTAGTGTTTAGTGACCAGTGTGTAGTGACTAGTGAAGAGTTAAGATTTTGGTTCTTTTTCACTCCACACTCCACACTATTAACTAGTCACTAATCAGTCTTCTTCCTGGATGGTGATGTCCACGGCCATGGATACGCGGTAGGTTCGGCCGCGCTGGACATTAAGTGTGCGTATAACTGTATAATCGCCAACCTGGAATCTGATTTCATGTGTGCCGGGTTCTACCGGCATAGGTTCCCGGACACGGGAAACAGGGACATTGTTTAAAAACACCAGCGCGTTTTGAGGAGCTTCGAATATGATAATTGGGGTTGGATCCTGCAAATCTATAATTAAATCTAAAACTTTCGCTCTTTCTACAATAAAGCGGCGGCTTTCGTTACGATAATCTTCTGATAATACAACAAGGTGATTTTCACCTTCTCTTAATACTATCTGCTCAGTAATGTTAGTAATTACATTGTCGTTAATTAAAACCGTAAAGGGTCTGTTTCTCAGTTGGGGCGGGAAACGGGGAATTATTCTTACAGCGCCTTCATCACTCAGGATTGGGCGGGCTGTTACGCTAAACCTTATTCTTTCAAAATCATCGGGGAGTCCTTTCCCAACCTGCATCAACCTGAACATTATTGGAAATGAAGCGGGATGAGCGATATTTGACGGGACTGTAACGGTAGTAGTACTTCTAAGGCCATGCTGGGAACGGACAGGTATTTGATAAATAATTCTTAGTCTTGCAGGAAGAGGTTCAAACGCGATTCTGCTGCCAACCATATCCACGGCGCCGGAAGCGGTTTGGGGACTAAGGTTATTGTACATGTACATTACAACCGCGCCCCGGTATTGAAGCCAGTTTTGCGGAGCGGTTATTTCAAGTTCTATCCCTCTTAAAAATCTTGCTTCCGGTCCCAGGTTAATAATTAATGAACTGTTTATGCCAAGAGAAACAGGATTCTCTGCGGCTCTTTCAGGGGTTACCTCGATAATAGTTTCGACAATTGTACGGAAAGATTCTGTGTGTCCATTTACTGCGGGGAAAAGCAGTAAAACCATTATAAATAATGTTGCTGCTCGCATGGTACATCCTTTTTTCTTTCCGTTTTAATTAAGGTACGGATCCTTCCTGCCTGAACTTTTTACCAGGTAGTCATGGACGAAGGTTTCTTTCAGGATCGAGTGTTATTCCGCCATGCCGCAGTTCAAAGTGAAGGTGCGGACCGGTAGATTGACCGGTAGAACCCACCATCCCTATTAGAGTACCGGATTTTACTTCAGATCGCAATACCGTATCTATTCTTTGTAAGTGACCATAAAGGCTGGAGTAACTATTTCTGTGGCTGATTATCACATAATTTCCGTATACAGAATGATACCCTGCCGCTGTTACAGTCCCGTCCGCGACAGCAAAAGCCTCGGTTCCTTCCGGCGCGGCAAGGTCAATTCCATGGTGCATGGCGATATTACCTGATATTGGGTCTGTTCTGACGCCATACCGGCTGGTTATGCGATAATTTCGCAGCGGGAAACGAAACCCGGAATTCAGAAAAAAAGCTCTTTCTGTCGGTGTAAAATCGGCGCCCGGGAAGAATAAAAATGTTTCTGTCCTTCCTCTTAAATTAATTCTTAGTTCTATTGAGCCTTCATTATTTTGCCTTGCCGCTCCAATTATTTTTTCCAGATCTGTTTCTATAGTAGAGGGGATAAAAATACCCGGGCAGGTAGGAAGAAGCAAAGTCATGCCCGCCTGTAATGTTGTTGGGTTATTTAATCTGTTAAGGCTGGATAATGCTGAGTATGGGATATTTAAACGCGCTGCTAAAAAGAAGATATCGTCAGTATGCCGGGTGGTATATTGATAAATTGTTAAGTTTTCCGCCGCTTGTTCTGGTGATGCTCTTAAGCCGACAAGAAGTCTTCTGTTACCGGCGACTTCATCCATAAATTGCCTGAAGGCTGTGTCGGCGGGATTAAGCTGGTTTATTACGGGAAAATTCATACCCGCCGTCTGTGCATAACAAACCGGCAGGCAGGTTAAAATTAAAAAAAAGGCAAGGAAAAATCCCTTGCCTATTCCAGTTGATGACAAACCTTATTCTGCCGTAATTGCTTCTGTTGGGCAGGAACCAACGCACGCTCCGCAATCCGTGCATTTATCCGGATCAATCCAGTATTGTCCGTCTTTTTCGGAAATCGCGTCCACTGGGCAATCGGCAACACACGAGCCGCAATTTACGCACGCGTCATTAATCTTATGAGCCATATTTTACCTCGCTATACATTAAATTACTTATAAGGTATCACATATATTACTATATAGCAAGGATAATTAAGCCGAAAATTTAGTATGATTTTCCTGGGAATTTTATTTGCTTTGGCTATTATGGGAGCGGTAAGTTACTTCGCTATCGATAAAAAATCGAGTTTCCATACCCGTTTGGTCAGCATTATAGCCCTTGGTATAATGATTTTAACTGTAATAATCTGTATTATTATCGCTCTTTCAGATACAACGGTCGCTGTCGATATGTCTACTTTGATTGTAAATGAAACAAAAGAAGAAAAAGAAGAAACAAATATTATAGCCCTTATTTTTTCTGTGCTTTTCTTCATCGCATTATTCGTGGTAATCGCCTACCTCGCCATGAAAGAACACAAAAAAAGCAAAAAAGCAAATAGTGACTAGTGTGTAGTGACTAGTGACTAGTGTTTAGTGAAGAGTGGCTAGTGATTAAGTGACAATAGGACTAACGATAGTCTTTCACTCCTAACTCCACACTAAACACTCCACACTTCACACTTCACACTCCACACTCCACACTAAACACTATCTTTGGCTTTTTGTAGGGAGGCGATTAATTTGTCGCACCATGAATCGAAGTCGGGGTCTTCGGTTTGTAGTTCTTTGTGCGAGAGGACATTGGTTATTGTCATTTTTAGGCCTTCGTCGGCGCGTATCTTTGCGGTAAAATCCGGGGCGAGGCGTTTAAGTTTGGTGTTGTCAAAAATAACTGTGTTGGCTTTGTCTCCTAAAAGGCTTCCGTAAAAGTCGTATTTTCCTTTGGAACATTCATTTAGGAAACTGCTCGCTATATGAACGGCTTTAAGTTCAACGTTTAAGTTATCCGCTATTATTTTATATATCTGATTCCATGTCAGACTTTCGTCAGAAGTGATATGTATCGATTCTCCGATTGCATGAATATTACCCATAAGCCGGACAAAGGCGCGGGCAAAATCGCTGTTATGTGTTATTGTCCATAAACTTGATCCATCGCCATGGATAATAACCGGTTTGCCATCCAACATTCTTTTTAATACCTGCCAGCTTCCTTTGGCTCCATGAACGCCAAGAGGAACATTCCGTTCATCGTAGGTATGGCTTGGACGGATGATTGTAATTGGAAAACCGCATTCGCGGTATTTTTGCGTCAGATATTCTTCGCAGGCGATTTTATTCCTGGAATATTCCCACATAGGATTCGCAAGGGGAGTGCTTTCTGTAATGATGTGGGAAGAAAGAGGTTTTTGATATACAGATGCGGAGGATATAAAAATGTATTGTTTACATAAACCGTTAAAAATATCAAAATCTTTTTGAACATGTTCGGGAACAAAACCGATAAAGTCTGCGACTACATCAAATTGATTTTCTTTGCCAAGTATTTTTACAAGCCTTTCGCGTATGTCCGGGGCTTTGTCAGTTCTAATATCACATTCTATATATTTGTATTCCGGCCCTTTAAATTCGTTTTTGCGGTTTCCTCGGTTTAGTAAGTAGAGTTCCCAGCCCAATTGCGCAACACGTCTTGTAATCGCGCTGGATATAGTGCCCGTTCCACCGATAAAAAGTACTTTCATAGTTTCCCTCCGAAGGTTTAAGTCTAACGATTTCTAACAGATTGTCAATTGAAGTTTGTATTGATGTTTGTATTTAACCGTTCCAGAAATTGTTCCGGGGTTATTGCGGGTATGGGGGAGTTTTCAAAGTCTTTTTCGTTTCTTGTAATAATGTAGTCTGCCTTTTCCCGTCTTGCAGCGGAGGCAATTAATGCATCTTCAAAGTCTGGCATGGATAAAATAAGAGCGTTTGTTATGTCTTCTGATGTGGTATTACATACTTTGATGTAATTGCTGATTAAAAAAACGCTTTCTCTTGCTTTTATATCATCTTTTAGAAATCGCCTGATTAAATAATAAACATCCTTAACAGCTCCCGCGCTCATTATTGTTTCTATATCGCCTTCCAATCCTAGTTGAATTATTCTGTAAGAGTTTTTATAGAAGGGTTCTCTTTCTTCAAGAACATCTATAACGACATTTGTATCAATGAAAGCTTTCATTGTCTGACTCCTCAATTTACCTCTTTAGCCGGAGGGTTATCATATTTGGGATCCATGATCCATGGCGCGTGCCTTGCTAGTCTTTCTCTTTTTATTTCATCAAGGGATATAGTATTCCCCTTAATAATTCCTACAAGGCTGTCAAGAATAGACATTTTATCTTCTGAAGGATCGGACAATTTGGCGATTAATTTCCCGTTTTTAGTGATATACACATTTTTCTTCTCCGCGACCGTATCCAGATAATGCCCTATACTGGATTTAAATTGTGTTGCTGTAACGACCATATTTAGCTCCTTTAAATTGGATGATTTAAATGTATTATATTCGTGCGATTTATGCAAGTGAAAAACGGGTGAAATTTTGGGGTTTAAACAGTACGATAAAGAAGAGTAAAACCACGGAGGTACTTGCAGCAAAGCTTCCAGCACACGGAGCTTTTGGTGCAAAATTTTTCATTTCTCCGTGAAACTTTGTGTCCTCCGTGGTTTTTATTAAGATGCTTATGTAGGGTGAATTTGGTAATGGTGTATAGAAATTTCCATTATATTGAGATACAATATAGAAGAAGGGAGAGGAAAATACCGATATATAGATAATATGCGTTGTAAAAACTGCGTTATGGCTATTGTAAGGGTATATATTTAATTTAGTGAAGAAACTCGCTTTTTTTATTGTTATTTTTGTTTTTCTCGCGAATTTGGGGTGGGGGCAGAATACATATCGTCATAATGGAACTTGGTTTTGGGAGCAAGCTAGCACTTGGACAGTATTAGATGATGATACTCGATTTCCTTTAGATCCTCAACCTGCTACATTTCCAGGGCAAAATCCACCATACAATGATACTGTAATTTTTAATGATTCTAGTATACAAATTTCACAACATATTAGAATAGGTACTCTAGAAATACGTGGTACAACTGAAACATATTTCGCAATTAATGATTTATTTGAGGTTGAAAATTTAATTCTGGATAATAGATTCAACTTTACTGGTTCATCTCCAACGGTACATATTAAAAATATTACTGTAACCAATAGTGGTGAAAGAATGGGGCCAGGTTTGTTAAGCATGAATGGTTCTACAGTAATTGTTCCACATGATGCTGGCACTCTTACTATAAACCCTGTAGTTAGCGATTTAGGTAAAATTAATGCTGGTAGCAGGAATGTTACTTTGACTATACCGGGCAATGGCGGCAATATAAATATTGACGATATTACAACCACCGGAACCGTTACTATTAATGTTACTGGTAACAATAATGTTGTTAATATGAAGGATATTTCTGCTATTGGAAATATTTTAGTTAATGATACTGGTAGTAATAATATTATTAACATAGGTGATATTAAATCCGATGGTACTGTTACAATTAATTCAGGTCCTGGCGGTTCCGTATCTGTAGATTCTAGCGATCCTCCTCCCATTGGTACTGGTAATGTCACTGTAGGTGGAACCAATATTGTTGTAGGTACGTGGGATGATGGTGATCAACCAAATGACCTTTTAGGTGCAGGTATAGATTATTACTATATTGATATAAAAGAACTTACCAGCGGTGATACTGTTACTACTGCTGATATTAATTATCCTAATGCTGTAAATATATATATAATTAATGTAGGTGATATTGGTACAAGGTCTTTTACCTTTTCTGCTCCTAATGGTTATATTGAATTTCGCCAAATTTATACCACAACTGGTGCTTTAACCCTTAATCCTGGAAGTGGTGGAGTTCGGTTTACTGACGGTACAATTATCAATCTTGGAAGTAATGATTTTGTTGTACTTCCCCCGCAGCCATACCCCGCTTATAATATGGTGACTCTAAACGGAATAGTTAGTATAACAGCTGCCAATGTAAGGTTATTGGAAATAGCGGGTTCTGGTATCTTGAATGTAACAGGAAATTTAAATGTTCGTTCCCGATCCATTAATAATGACAATATTGTAAATATTAACGCAAGCGGTATAACTGTAAATGTAACAAATGATGTATCTTTTGGACCAGATGATTTACCGGGACCAAATCTGCCTACTACTACTTTAAATTCTGTTTCTGCCGCGTCTGTTACATTAAGAGCGCCAATAACTACAACAGGAGATCAAACATACGGGAGTGTTACGTTATTTAGTAATACACCAGGTTCAGCGATACGTACTTTAACAGGAGCGACAGTAACAATAAACGGCGCTATTACATCAACATGGGGGTCAACTGCAACACCAGGTGATATAGCATTACAAATTGTTGGAAACGCTGTATTTAATACAGCCTTTACTGTTCGTACTCTGGAAGTAACTGGTACTACAGGGATTAACGCGAATATTACTACATCAGGTAATGCAACTATAGCTACTATTGCTAACGCTACTCAAGTTTACGGTGGAGCTGTAACACTTGGCGCCGCTAATATTACATTAACAGGTCCTGCGGGAACATTAAGACCGATCCGGTTTAACGGAACAGTAAACGGTGTAACAAGCGGAGCTCAAAGTTTAACTATAACAACCGGGAATCCATGGTTTGCACAGGCAGTGGGTGGTTTAGTTCCACTAGATAGAGTTAGCGTAACTGGAACCGGAGTAACGACAATACATGCCAATATTATCACAGCCGCGACAACTGGAAATGGACAGGATTATAATGGTAACGTTACTCTTGGCGCAACTGCAAATCTTACTGGTGGTTCTGGAAGTACCATCCGTTTTGGCGGCACTGTAACAGGTGCATTTGGATTAACGTTAACGGATGCGAATGTATTATTTACCGGAATTGTAGGAGTAACAGGTACCAGATTAACCAATGTTACTGTAAACGGAACAGGAACTACAACAATCAATGCTGCAAATATATGGACAGGAACCGGCGGGCAAACATATAACGGCAATGTAATACTTGGTAATAATGTTACCCTAACGGGAAATGTTAATACATTAATTCGTTTTAACGGAACTGTAAACAGTGACGCTGCAGCGCGCCAATTAACGATAGGAACCGCAAATGCATGGTTTGATCAGGGAGCAGGTAATACTGCTGCTTTAACTAGTATAACTGTTGCAGGAATAACTCAAATTAATGCCAACATCACAACCACAGGTATACAGACCTATGGCGCTGTAACTCTTGGCGGAACTCCTGCAGGTACCCGTACTCTTGCAGGTTCAATAATTACAGCTAATGGTGTGATTACGGGCGGCGATAATTCATTGACAGTAAACTCCGCCGCCGGTATAGCAATGAATGCGGCAGCGGGTAATAATGTTAGTACAGTAATATTAAATAATACCGGCGCAACCGGAGCTATTTCGTATAACAGTAACCGCGGTGCAAATAATTCATTGAATATATCAGCTGTCAACAGCGCAGCAACCGGCGGAAATATAACAATAACTGAGGCAACAGGAAATATTATTGTTGGAGCGGGAGGAATAAGAACTGCTACTCAACAAGGTTTGATAGGTTTGACCGCAACAGTTGGTTCAATTACTGTTACAGGCAATATTGGAAGTGTTACCGCACAAAATGGAAATGTTACGCTGTCTGCGCTTTCTGCAGGAGAAAATATATCTATTACTGGCACGATTGATTGTTATCAATTGATTGCACTAACAAACAGAACAGATGGTGTTATTGCTGTAAATGGTAATATTAACATAAATGAACTAAATCCTGGTAATGGAAGCACCGGATTTGGATTAGTTACCTGTACTGTACCATCAACAATTTATTTTAATGCATTTAATTTTGAACCAAATGAAAATAATATTATTAATCCTGGCGGCGGACAGCTTTGTTTGGATTTAGGTACCCCATATCAGGCAGGACATTTTAATACATTTGTTAATGGCAATTATCATATGCATAATTTGTTCCGTCATCTTGTTTATTATAGTGCTAGTTCTGGTAATACTTTGAATAATAATGTTAATAATATAGCGGCTTTAATAGTTAAATATCCTGATTTTAGTGAAAGTACACATAGATTTATAAATATTGATCCTTCTGTTATTACAGCAGACGATTTTAATTCATCGGCTCCTGCAACAAACTATCAGCCTCCTCCTGATATGCACCTTTATTTTACTGATATCGGTCATACTACAGTTCGTTTGGTTTTAATTGCCAGTAATGCAGCATTTGTTGAGTTCCGGGGCTACAACAGTTTTCAAAATTGGTTTGCTAATGATGTTTTTGATACTAAAGGCGGCGGTATACGTCTTAATAACACGCATTTAGCCTTTCCTGATATGGGAACGAATTCATTGTTAAATAAAGTTACATTGGTGGGTAATACCAATGGATCCAGTTCACAAATCAGCATTACTGCTTTAGGGATCAACTTAGGTATTGATCATGGAGTACTTGGTACAGGTTCAATTAATGTAGAAGGTAATAATATTGATTTAACTCTCAATGCTATAGGTCCTGTTTGGGATCAACCAGGTATTAATGCACCTGATTCATCTGTTGCTATATTTAAGTCAATCCCAGCAGGAATTAGAAATCTGATTATAAATTCCAGCAGTACAGAAAGCCCATATAACATAAACCTATTAGGTAATCTTGATGTTGAAACATTGACAATAAACGCAACTACGAATATAGGAAGTATAAGACAACCAGCTGTAGGTACAAGTGTTATAAAAGCAAATACTGTTAATATTAACGCGACAGGTGCTGTTACGCTTAACAATCCAGGAAACGAAGTAAATACATTAACAATTACTAATGCTGGCGGAGCAGTACAATTTATAAACAATGCTTCTCTTGTACTTGCCGGTATTGCATGTGGTTCTCAAAATATAACACTGACAACAACTGGTACCGCAAGCGCGATAACACAGAGTTCAGGAACAATAATAAATACCACCGGAGCATTAACGTTAAATGCAACAGGTGATATTAACCTAAACGAAAATAATAATGTAGGTACACTGCAAATAACTGGTGCAGGTAGTGCAGTTAGATTTACAAACAATTCTACTTTTTCTGTATCTGGTATTAATGCTGCTTCAAGTGCAGTAAGCTTGATTTCAAATGCAAATTTAAACATAACAGGAGTAATTACCTGCGAAAGACTAGCATTACAAACTGCAGCAACAGGTACTATTGATATAGGAAGCGGAATTACTGTTGCATCTAACAATGCAACTCACGATAATACAGCAGCATTATATATTACTACAGGTTCTCTGGATGGAGCCGGCGGGATTACATTGAATTCCAGTACAGGTACGGCTTGTGTTAATCTACATACAGCTTTAAATTATACTGGTACTGTAAATGACCTAACACGTATTCATTATCATTTTAATACTGCTGCGAATACAAATATCGTCTACAGACCCGGTGTTAATACTCCTGCTGCATTAACATTTGCTCAGCCTTATTTCTATATAAACTCTAATTCACCTTTAGGAGCAAGTCTTAATCATTCCACAACTGGAACAGGAAGCATTTATATTATAGATGTTGACAATTCTGCTCCTGCCAATTCACGAAGTGTTACATTTGCGACAGCTGCTAGCGGGTTTATTGAAGTTAGAGGTATTTATACATCTTCCGGCGCTCTTAATCTTACTCCGGGAGACGGTGGAGTAAGACTTCGTGATGCAACTATAAATATAACCGGAAATGATTTTTCTTGTCCTTTCCCAGGTGCAGTAATATTAAATGGAGAAACCGGCAGTACAATAACAGCTGATGATATTAGGTTAGGTGATATAACAGGTAACGGTAATTCGTTAACATTAACAGCTTCCAATAGTATATTGAACAGTAGTATAAATATTAATGCATTGCTTATTAATGGAAATGCCTTATTTGGTGATGCATTACCGCCAGTAAGTGTTATTAGTGCATTTTCTGTAACTGTTACAGGAAACTGTATACTAAGATCCGGTGTTACAACTACAGGAACGGGTAACTTTCAAGATTATGAATCTATTGAACTATATAGTACTCAAGCCGCAGCAGCAGAACGCATATTAACAGGAGAAACCATAACAACAAACGGAGTAAATGGCGGAGGTTGTGCATTAACAATTAACGGAAATGTTACATTTAACGGAGCAACAAATAATAATATTCGTTTATTAACTGTAAATACAGGTACTGCAATAATAAATGGGAATATTGTATCGACAACAGGTGGGCAGGTATATAACGGACCAGTAAGACTTAATAATAATATTACTTTTACAGGGAATGCTAACACAACAATTCGTTTTGCCAATACTGTCAGCAGTAATAATAGTACACCACAAGAATTAACTGTAGCAACTGCAATTGTTAGATTTGATAATACAGTAGGAGGAGATCCTAACTTTCCTATAGCAAGAGTAAATGCAACTGGAACACCAACAGGTACGAATACACACCAAATAAACGCTAATATTACCACAGTAGCAACAACAGATAATGGTCAGAATTATACAGGAAACGTAACCCTTGGTGCAAATGTAAATCTTACAAGCGGAGCAGGAAGTACTGTGCAATTTGGCGGCACTGTAAATAGTAATGCTGCCGGAGCCGCAAATGCCCGTGCGTTAACTATAACAAATGCGAATGTTGAGTTTAATGGTATAGTTGGCGGTGGTAATGCATTAGCCAGTATCACCGTAAATGCCAATCCTGCAACGAATACACCGGGTGTTACAAGGGTAAATGCAAATATTACTACCAGCGGAATTCAAAGTTATGCTGAAGTAGAGCTTGTCGGTGTTATGCGAACATTAATATCAACTGGCGGCAGTATTTCTGCATCTGGTGTAGTTACAGGCTCAAACGGAATAACAGTGAATGCATCGCAGGGAATTACAATGAATGCCGATAACGTATTGAGCGGAAATGTAACATTAAATAATACTCAAGGAACATCCGCCAATAATATATCCTTTGGTTCTACTCTGGGTATTACTCTTAGTTCTACTAACAATGCTGCTAACGGTCAAATTGTATTAACCCAATCTGGTGCATTAGTAATAGCTGGATTAAGAACGTCAACAGTAACTCCAGCTACAGGGAGTATTGTCCTTGGTGTATCTCCGCAAGCAGTTGGAAATATAACACAGACTGGAATTATAACAACAGGAAGCCTGACAATTAATTCATCCGGAGTTATAACTCTGACAGATAATAATGCAGTCGGTTCACTTGCAATAACTGGTGCTGGCGGAGCAGTAAAGTTTACAAATAACGCAGCGCTTTCAATAACAAGTATTAATGGCACATTAGCAAATGATGTAGATATTCTCTCTGATACTGGTTCTATTACAGTTAATGGTAATATAGATACTACTGGTGCTATAAAGCTTACATCTGGAAATAATCAAAATATTACCATTAACGGAACAAGTATTATTAATTGTGATAGTCTTGCATTAAAAACCGGACCTTCTGATGCATCGACAGGTGTAGTTACCATTAATGGCAGTATAACTGTAACTGGTAATATTGAAGATCATGATGATGAAGATGCAGTTTATATTTATGCAGGATCTTTAGCAGGAACCGGAAGTATTTGGCTGGGTGCATCTAGTTGGGTCTGCGCAGACCTTCTTTTATCATATACCTATTCAGGAACTGTAACTGATGACCGCATTCATTTTCATACCCGTTTTGGAAGGAATATTGTTTATAGTATTGGACCATTAAGTGGTTTTAATACAACTCCTCCAATTACTGAGCCATATTTTTATCTTCAGGCGGATATGAATTTAAGCTCCAGTCTTTCGCTTGATACTAGTGGGAATATTTATATTGTTAACATTGGAAATACTGTTAATGCCAATTCCCGTAGTATCAATTTTACAACGACCGGATTTATTGAAGTAAGAGGCGGATATACATCATCAGGAACACTTACTCTTAATCCTGGGACAGGCGGTCTCCGTCTTCGCGGAGCAGTAATAAATATAAGTAATAATCCATTTAATGCAAACAGCGCAGTTCTTACATTGGTCGGAGGAACTGTAAATAGTATAACAGCCTCGAATATAACTTTAAACACAGTTACAGGAATTGATGGAGCAAACAATGATTTAACTCTTAATGCAGGCAGTGGTAATGTAAATTTGAATGGTTTAGTCGGAACAAATATTCGTGATTTTAGAGTAACAGGTACCGGAATTAATATTAATACTAATGTTACTACAACCGGGCCGCAAGTTTATAATGGTCCCGTTATAATAAATGGAGCTAGAGATGTTACTGGAGCTGCAGGAGCTGCAAATACAATAGAATTTACTAATACGATTAATGGCTCTGAACGATTAAGAGTAATAACCGCAAATGCCAGATTCTATGGGCAAGTAATTCTCGGTGAATTTTCTATGGGTTCTGCTGCAGGAAATGGCGGAACCGCATATATTCGTACCGGAATAAGTACATCAGTAACAACAGGAACGGGAAACAATTCTCATAGATACAGAGGACCAGTTGTACTTGAAAACGATGTAACATTTATTGCAAATACAGGTACAGTAATACGTTTTGATGGCGCTGTTTCAGGAGGATTTAACTTAACAGCATCAAATAACACAAACGTAAGATTCGCAGCGGCAGTAGGCGGCGGAAGTCCTTTAAGAAATATAGACATTTACGGAACAACAACGCTTAATACTGATGTAACATTTACCGGAATTAATGCTGCAACAAGTACATTCAGATTCAGAGGAACTGTTAGTAGTTTTAATGCTACAGCGCGTGCATTAACAATTACAAACGCTAATGTAATATTTGATAGCAATGTAGGTGCCGCCAGTAATCCAATAACCAGTGTTGTGGTTAATACAGGTACTGCAACAATAAATGGAAATATTGTATCGACAACAGGTGGACAAACCTATAACGGACCTGTAAGACTTAATAATAATATTACTTTTACAGGGAACGCTAACACCACAATTCGTTTTGCCAATATTGTCAGCAGTAATGATAATACACCACGAGAATTAACTGTATCAACTGCAATTGTAAGATTTGATAATACAGTAGGAGGAGATTCTGATTATCCTATAGCAAGAGTAAATGCAACTGGAACACCAACAGGTACGAATACACACCAAATAAACGCTGATATTACTACAACAGCAACAATAGGAAATGGTCAAAACTATACAGGGAACTTAACCCTTGGTGCAAATGTAAATCTTACAAGCGGGGCGGAAAGCGCTATACGATTTGGCGGTACTGTAAATAGTAATGTTGCCGGAGCCGCAAATGCCCGTGCGTTAAATATAACAAATGCGAATGTTGAGTTTAATGGTGTAGTTGGCGGTGGTAATGTATTAGCCAGTATCATCGTAAATGCCAATCCTGTAACGAATACACCAGGTGTTACAAGGATAAATGCAAATATAAATACTATTAATAACCAGAGTTATGCCGCTGTAAATCTTGATTCAGTTACGCGAATATTAACATCAACTAACGGCAGTATTTCTGCATCTGGCGTTGTTACAGGTCCAAACGGTATAACAGTGAATGCATCGCAGGGAATTACAATGAATGCTGATAACGTACTGAGCGGGATTGTAACATTAAATAATACTCAAGGAACATCTGCCAATAATATATCTTTTGGTAATACTGGAGATATTACACTAAGTTCAATAAACAATGCAGCGAATGGTCAAATAGTAATAACTCAATCTGGTGAACTGATAGTTAATGGATTGAGGACATCAACAGCGACACCGGCTACAGGCAGTATTATCCTTGGAATATCTCCGCAGACAGTTGGAGATATAACACAAACCGAAATAATAACAACAGGAAGTTTAACAATTAACTCATCCGGAGTTATAACTCTGATAAATGATAATACAGTCAGCTCACTTACAATTACCGGTGCTGGCGGGGCAGTGCAGTTTACAAATAATGCTGCGCTTTCAATTGCAGGTATTAATGGTCTTACCGGTGTAAGTCAGGATGTATCAATAATTACTAATAGTATTGGAAGTAATATATCTCAGAGCGGAACAATTATTACAGATGGAATTCTTTCTCTTACCTCATCTGGAACTATAAATCTTAACAATAGCGGAAATAATATAAGAACCCTGACAATCCCCAGCGCCGGCGGGGCAGTAGACTTTAATAACACCGGAATGCTTACCATTAATGGTATCAGCGCAGGCAGTAATAATGTAACAATAGAAACTACCGGAGCTATTACTGTAAATAATAGTATTACAACGACAGGAGACGGCACTTTAAGACTAACATCAGGAAAAGATGAAGATATAACAATAGGCGCAGCAATAAACAGCTATAATCTCATTCTGGCAGCCGGGAATCATGTTGAATCAGAAGGCATTGTTTATATTAATAATGTTATAACAGTAAGAAAAGTTCATCCTCCTGATATTAATGCCAGTAATTGTTATGATAACGCTGCAGTGCATATATTCGCAGGAGAATTGCATGGAAACGGAAGTATAAATCTTCCGGGAGATGATAGTTTTGTTTGTGCTGATATTTTAATTGTTTCAGATTATTCAGGTAATGTTACAGGTGATCGTATCCATTATCACTCTCGTTCTGGAATGCATATTGTTTACAGTACCGAACCAAAATTAACAAGTTATCCGGGTATAACAGGTCCGTATTTATTCCTTCAGGCAAATAGCGATTTGGGTTCTCCGTTAAATGTTTTAACAAGCGGAAGCGGCAACATATATATAATAGAAGTAGAAAATGTTACATACGCAAATACACGGAGTGTTATTTTCACTACTGGCACAGATGGAAATATTGAGTTTCGCGGTAATTATACATCATCAGGAACTCTTACTCTTATTCCGGGGACTGATGGAGTATATCTTAATAACGCAAATATAAATTTAACCGGATCAACTAATCCATTTATTACAGGTACAGTAACATTGAATGGAACGGTACCTGCGCCAGGAAGTGAAATAACAGCATCTGCCATTACTTTAGGTAATATAACCGGTAATAATAATGATTTAACATTAACAGGAACTGCCACGCTAAACGGAGGAACTGATATTGGCGAATTGCAGATAACAGGCGAAACTGCTTTTTTGACTGCGCCGATAAACGCATTATCTGTAAATGTAACAGGAAATAGCACAATAGGAACGAATATAAACACTACAGGCAGTACAGGACAAGTATATAACGGTAATGTAACGCTTACAGCAAGTATCCACCTGAATGCCGGAACCAATCCTGTGACGCTTGGAAACACAGCAGGAAGGATTGCGGGCGGTAATAATGCATTAACAATAACAGGTAATGCTGTATTGAATGGTACCAGTACAAATATTGGCGTATTGCAGGTAAATGGCAATGCCGTATTCCAGACTGCATTATTAACAGCTGTTACAGTAAATGTTAGCGGAAACAGCACAATAAACCATGATATAACGACTACAGCAGCAACAGGAACTGTGCAGGTTTATACAGGACCTGTAACAATAGGCGGAGCCGCACGGAACCTGACAGGTATAACAGGAAGTACAATACTGTTCTCAAATACTTTAAACGGAGCGCAGGTTTTAACGGTAACAAATGCAAATGTAATATTTTCAGATCAGGTTGGAAATGATGAAGCTTTAACCGGTATAATAGTAAACGGTAACGGAACAGCAACAATTAACGCTAATACTTATACAACCGGAGATCAAAATTATACCGGAAATGTAATTATAAATAATAATGTAACCATTAGTACAACTACAGGAAACCAGACATTTGGAGCTGACCAGAATGACCGTACTGTTACTTTAAATGGGAATACTATTTTTACAGCTGCTGCAACAGCGGCAATAAGGTTTAACGGTGCGGTAATCGGTACGGGTACAATTGATACAACTGCAGGTATTACCAGGGTAATAAGGGGAATTACAACATACGGGAATCAAACCTATAATAGCGCGGTAACAGTAGGGACAGGAACAGCAGCTGGGCCTGTTGTCTTTACCGCAAACACAGTAGGAAGCGCTATTACTTTCGAAGGAACAATACAAAGTAATAGTGAAACAGCTGAACAGTTAAGTATAACAAGTTCCAATATTATATTTAAAGGAAGCATTGGCAGCAGTATAGCGGCAGAAAACCCAATTGCAGGCGTAACAGCGAACGGATCTGTTACAATAACTGCACCTGCAGCTTTCATTAATACAACAACCGGCGGACAAACATATAACGGTTCTGTTACGCTTGGAAATAATATAAATTTTACCGGAAATGCCGGAACAGTAGTTTGGTTTAACGGGACTGTTAATGGCGATAATAATATACGCACATTAA
>Ga0123356_10000515_pt1 | contig 42998 bp, 48 predicted proteins | sample TergutEmb28metaG_2_FD_92546 | JGI IMG/M metagenome (GOLD analysis project Ga0123356, IMG submission 92546) | Embiratermes neotenicus P3 segment gut microbial communities from Petit-Saut dam, French Guiana - Emb289 P3 | ecosystem: Host-associated > Arthropoda: Insects > Digestive system > Gut ...
AAGATATCCCATCCTTTATGGAGTAAGGGTCGATGAAGACTACATCGTAGATAGGTCGGAGGTGTACGCACAGTAATGTGTTAAGCTGACCGATACTAATCACCCGAGGGCTTGATCTTTAACGTAATGTTAAGGGTCTCAAAACAATGGTTTGCAGGCAAATAGCCCTTGTAATTCATAATAAAGCATCGTTGTTCAGTTTTCAGAGTACAAATTGTATCGCATGCGACACATTAAAAACTTTGTAAGCAAACTCTGCGTTCTCTGAAACAGTTGGTGTTTATTACGGTGAGGTTCCACCCGTTCCCATTCCGAACACGGAAGTTAAGCTCACTTGTGCCGAAAATACTTGGACGGAGACGTCCCGGAAAGATAGGTTTTCGCCAACATAAAAAAGAACTGATTCAGATCAGTTCTTTTTTTACGATTATTTTCAGAAATTTACCCAGATGTTTCCTTTATCGTTACTTTCAACGCATTTATGGATGAATTTTACTCCTTCAAGACCTTCATCAAGACCGGGATAATCTTTGTCTTCAGGTTTAAGGGTTCCTGCTTTAAATTTAATCAGGCATTTTGCGAAGTTTTTATATATGTTTGCAAGAGCTTCAAAGTATCCTTCCGTATGAGCGGTAGGTAAACGTGTGAACTTGGCGGCTCCGGGGGCGATGGCATCGCAGCCGCGACGGATTGTTTTACGAATACCGTCTTCGCCTGTTACGGTTACTTCTTCACATGTATAATGACCCCATTCGATTGCGCCTTTTGATCCGTAAATTCTTATTTTAAGGTCGTTATCACAACCGAGAGCGACTTGGCTTACCCAGTATGTACCTGATGCTCCGCCTTCGAAGTCTATAAGAACCGTCGTGTTATCGTCGAGTTTTCTTCCGGGTGCGTATTTATCCATTTTTGCGAGTAAACGTTTTATCTTTAATCCTGTCATTGCGGAAACACAGTTTTCTATATGGGTACCTATGTCACCGAGTGCATTGCTTATTCCGGCTTCATTCGGATCTGTTCGCCATAAACCTTGTTTACCGCCGTCTCCGGCATACAGATAGCCCTGCGGATATTCGCCCATGACCATACGGACTTCGCCTATTTCTCCTGCAGCGATAATCTCGCGGACATGTTTGAATGTGACGCTTCCGCCGTAGCTGTAAGTGACTGCAAACAGCAAGTTTTTTTCTTCGGAAAGACGAATGAGCTCTTCTGCCTGACTTACTTCGCATGTTAACGGTTTTTCGCATACGACATGAACACCGACATCAAGGAAAGCTTTGCTTACTTCAAAATGCGAAACATTTGTTGTGACTATAACAACAAAATCGATCTTTCCCGCTTCTGCCTTTGCCATTTCTTTATAATCGGTATAAAGTCTTGATGCGTCCAAACCCAGTGTTTTACCTGTTGCCAGCGTATTATCAAAATCTCTTGAAAAACAACCCGACACAAGTTGTGCTTTACCGTCAAGATTGATTGCCTGTCGATGTACGTTACCTATAAATGCACCTTTTCCGCCGCCGACCATTCCGTATTTTAAGACTTCCGACATTTTGTTGCCTCCGATTGTTTTATTTTTCAGCTGATCGAAACAGCTTCGAATTCTTTATCATGATCGAGGAAGAGTTCAACCAACTCGGGATCAAATTGTGTGCTGCTGCCGTTTTTGATCAATTGAACGGCTTCACTGTGAGTTTTTCTTTTTCTGTGAGGGCGATCTGAAGTGAGAGCATCATATACATCAACGATAGCCATCAATCTTCCTTCAAGAGGGATCCCCTTACCTTTGAGTCCGAGCGGGTAACCGGAACCGTCCCATTTTTCGTGGTGGTTTCCGGTGAACATTTCCGCATGGTGCAACAAGCTTTCTGATTCTACGCTGTCTTTTATCATTTGGACGATTTGGATACCGAAGTTTGTGTGATCTTTGACTTCCGAATATTCATCGTCCGTAAGTTTATCCAGTTTGTTAAAAATACTGTCGGATACGGAAATTTCTCCGAAATCGTGAAGATTTGCCGACATAAGAAAAATATCTTTGTCCCATCCGGATATTTCATTTTTCAGTGAATCGTGTTTGAGCATTGCACTGTAAAATATCTCAAGATAGCGCTGAACTTTTTCCGGGTGTCCGTGTACGTTGCCGCTGCGTATTCCTACAGCGTTTGTGATCGTATTCATCGTCGGGCTTAAGTCATCTATATCTTCGGGACTTTCATCATAGTTATTATCCATATTTTTGAATGCCAGGTTGTTTTCAATGAATATTTCGCAAAGTACGGGGTCGAATTGTGTGCCGAGTCCTTTTCTTATTATTCTCACCGATTCTTCATGTGTAAATGCTTTTTTATACGGACGGTCGTTTGTCAGGGCGTCATAAACATCTACAAGAGCCATCAATCTGCCCGGTAACGGGATTTCTTCGCCTTTGAGACCGTTGGGATAACCGGCTCCGTCCCATCGTTCGTGATGAGTTCCGGCAAAGGTTTGTGCATATGAAAGGAATTCGTTTTCTGTTGTGCTGCTTTCGATTTTTTTTATTATTTCAACGCCGTATTGGGCGTGTTTTTTCATTTCGGTAAATTCGTCATCATCGAGTTTTCCGGGTTTTAATAAAATGCTGTCTCTTATCGAGATTTTTCCGACGTCGTGGAGTTGAGAGGACATGATAAGTAACGGGATGTCGAGTGCTGATAATTCATCGGTGTAGTAATTTCGTTCTTTGAGCAATCTTATGAGTTTGCTGAGGTAGTATTGGGTTCTTTCGATGTGACCGCCTGTGATGCTGTCTCTGCATTCGACGAGTTCCGCTACTGCTTTGAGTATGGCGGTTTGGAGTTCCATGACGGTTTTGGTTTTTTTGTCGACTTCGCTTTCAAGGGTGAGATTATGTTTTAACAGTTCTTGTCTTTGGCGCTCGAAAAGTACGTGCAGATCGATTCTTTTAAGCAGCAGTTCACGTGAAAACGGTTTTGTTATATAGTCAACCGCTCCGAGATTGAGGCCTTTTATTTCGTGTTCAGGATCGATTTTTCCGGTCAGGAATATTACGGGTATGTGTACTGTTTTTTCTGAGTTTTTCAGGACGGTTATTACTTCGTAGCCGTCCATTTCGGGCATTTCAACGTCTAAAAGAATTAAATCGGGTGTCATTCTTTTCATCAGAGAGAAAAGTTTTTCACCCGACGGTGCCGTGAATACGTCATATTTATCGGACAATGCGATTTTTGCAACCGTTAAATTTGTTGCCACATCGTCAACTATTATTATTTTTTCGCGTACTGTGTCCATTATGCACTCCCTGATGCCGTTTTGATTTTATAAATATAGCACATAAATCGAAAAAAATCCGGTATTCGGTCTGTTTTTTTTATCAATGATTTAATGATGACGATCCGCCTGCCTGCAGTCTTGCCATAGCTCTTGCGAGTGCTATTTTTGATTGTTTGTATTCGGTCATACTCTGTTTTTGTCGCAGATGCTCCTGTGCGCGAAGTCTTGCTTCTTCGGCTCTGCGAGCATCGATTTCATCAGGATGTTCACATGCCTGAACAAAGATTATCACACCGTCATGACGGACTTCCAAAAAACCTTCCGAATTGACGGAGGTGTCCCAATCACCGTCTTTTTTTATTTTTATATTCCCGATATCGACAGGCATGATGAAAGGAGCATGATCGGCAAGGATCATAACACTTCCGTCAGGTGCGTTTGCCGTAACGGCTTCAACATCACCGTTGAAAAATTCGCGTTCGGGAGTCATTATTTTTAAATTAAAGAGTTTTGACATTACAATGTTTTCGCTTTCTCTTTTACTTCATCGATATCTCCGACGAGGAAAAAGGCGGTTTCGGGGAGGTCGTCGACTTCGCCGCCGAGGATTGCGGAAAATGAACGTATGGAGTCTTTAAGAGTTACGAAGCGACCCTGCATTCCGGTGAAGGTTTCTGCAACGGAGAATGGTTGTGAAAGGAATTGTTGGATTTTGCGAGCTCTGTAAACGGTTTTACGGTCATCAGAGCTGAGCTCGTCCATGCCGAGGATGGCGATAATGTCGCGCAGTTCTTTGTATCTGTTAAGGCAATTAATAACTCCTTGTGCAGTATCGTAGTGCTGACTGCCGACGATTGAAGGTTCAAGGATCCTTGAATATGATTCGAGCGGTGATACTGCGGGATAAACGCCGATTTCGGCAACACTTCTTGAAAGAACGGTCGTTGCATCGAGGTGCGAAAAAATCGTTGCGGGTGCGGGGTCTGTCAGGTCGTCTGCGGGTACGTAGATAGCCTGAACAGATGTGACCGATCCGTTTTTTGTGGAGACGATGCGTTCTTCAAGTGAACCGAGCTCTCCTGCAAGCGTGGGTTGATAACCCACTGCCGAAGGCATTCTGCCGAGCAGGGCGGAGACTTCGTTGCCGGCTTGGACATATCTGTATATATTGTCTATGAAGAGGAGAACATCACGGTTCATTTCGTCTCGGAAATATTCTGCCATTGTGAGTCCGGTGAGGCCTACACGCATCCTTGAACCCGGCGGTTCGTTCATTTGACCGAATACGAGCGCGGTTTTGTCGATGGCGCCCGATGCTTTCATATCCTGTATGAGCTCGGAACCTTCACGACTGCGTTCACCGACTCCGGCAAATACGGAGTAACCGCCGTGGACTGTTGCGATATTATATATAAGCTCCATTATAAGTGTGGTTTTACCGACGCCGGCGCCGCCGAAGAGGCCGATTTTGCCGCCTTTTGAGTAGGGGGTCAAAAGGTCGATCACTTTTATGCCGGTTTCGAAGAATTCGGCAACGGGGGTCAAATCGGTGAACTTGGGTGCGGCGCGGTGGATGTTCCATAAAGGCGCATCCTTTATGGGGGGTCCGTTGTCTATCGGGCGACCGAGGACATCGACGACACGTCCGATGACGTTCGGTCCTACGGGGACGCGAATAGAATGTCCCGTTGCGCGAACTTCGGTTCCGCAACAAAGACCGTCGGTCGCGTCGAGGGCGATACAACGGACGATGCCGGGTGCAACATTTGCGGAGACTTCCATGTGTCTTCCGTCATCTGTTGCCAGAAGATCGAAGAGCTTCGGTTCGTTTGCATCATGTTCAAAGCGGACGTCAAGGACGGGCCCGCTTATTTTAATGATCATACCGATTTGGGAATTGTCGGTTTTCGGTTCAGTACTCTCCGTCATATTGTTGTTCTCCTCTCAGGATTTCCGCTGCGTCGGCAATTTCCGACAGTTCGTTTGTTATTGCGCTTTGGCGTGCAAGATTATATTGTGTTTTGAGTTTATCGATCATTTCTTTTGCATTGGTTGTTGCCGATCGCATAGCTGTCATTCTTGCATAGTGTTCACTTGCGTATGCCTGGACCATTATACCGAACAGCAACCCGATTATGAATTGAGGCACCATCAAATCGAGAACGACCTGTGCCGACGGGTGGTATATTATGTCGTCGAGGATCTCTGCGTCTCTAATATCTCCGTAATCATAAGGCATCACAGGCAACAGGTGTGCTTCGACGGGTTGACGTTTTGTTTCACCGTAAAATGATGTGTATATCACATATATTTCATCTGTTTTTTCGGATTCGTAGAGTCCTGTCAGTTCACGTGCGACTTCTCGTACTCGGGGCAGAGTCGGGTCCTGTACTATACCGTTCAGGCAATCATCGGGAGTAATGTTATGTGCATTAAAGAATGATTCGGCAGTGTGTCCGAAAGTGATCAATCCGCAACCGGGATTTTCTTTTATACGTTCGAGAGCGTAGTTGAGTACTGTTGTGTTGTGTGCTCCGCAAAATCCTTTATCGCCTGATATGACGATATATGTGCGGTGTTTACGTTCGCGATCCGTAAGAAAGGGATGTGATACGTCCTGTGTCGATATAAGGATTTCTTTCATTGTTCGGCGTATATTTGTAAAGTATCGGCGATTGTGCTCGATGTGACCCATGACCTGCCTCATCCTGTTTGAAGAGATCATCTCCATCGCACCCGTGATTTTCCGTGTTTGCTCTACGGCTGATATATGTTCGCGAATTTCATTGGCTTTTTGCATGTTTAAATACCTGACTTATTTCGTCAAACTCTATTCGGAATTTCTTTCGGAAAAAAACCGTGTAATCAATTCTTCTAAACCGGTTTTATCATCATCGGTCAATTCTCCGGTCATATTTATGTTGTTTATTATCGTTTCGCCGTTTTCGCAGATGAAATCTGTCAACTTCACGGCATCTTCTTTGACATGATTCAATTCACGGTTGTCGAAGTTGCCGTTTTCTGCAGCGAGTAAAAGGACGACCTGTTCGGAGAGTTTGTAATTTCGCTCTGACGGTTGAACCAGAAGTGCCGTGAGTATTTCACCTCTGCGCAAGAGAGCCGCTGTTGCGGAGTCGATATCTGCACCGAATTGTGCAAAAACTGCCATATCTCTGTATTGAGCTATTTGGAGTCGAAGACTTCCGGATACTGTACGCATTGCTTTATGTTGTGCGGCTCGTCCGACGCGCGAAACTGACAACCCGACATTGACGGCGGGTCGTTGCCCGGCGTTGAACATTGCCGTTTCCAAATAAATCTGCCCGTCTGTTATTGATATCACATTTGTCGGTATATATGCGGAAATATCGCCTGCCATGGTTTCGATTATCGGAAGCGCGGTCATAGAACCGCCTCCGAGTTCGGGGGAGAGCTTTGCCGCTCTTTCGAGCAGGCGACTGTGCAGATAGAAGACGTCACCGGGATATGCTTCGCGACCGGAGGGGCGGCGAAGCAGGAGTGACATGGTTCTGTATGCGACCGCGTGTTTTGACAAGTCGTCGTAGACGACTAACACATCGCGTCCCGCATACATAAACTCTTCTGCAACAGCACACGCGGCATACGGCGCAATATATTGCATTGCCACGGTATCGCTCGCCATCGCAGCCACAACTACCGTATGATCCAAAGCCCCGGACTGTTGCAAAGTGTGCGTAATGCTTGAGACTGTAGACGTTTTTTGTCCTATTGCACAATATATGCAAATAACTCCGGTGTCTTTTTGATTTATGATCGATGAAAGAGCGATCGAAGTTTTGCCTGTTTGTCTGTCTCCGATAATGAGTTCGCGCTGTCCGCGACCGATGGGGATCATGCTGTCGATCGACATTATACCTGTTTCAAGCGGGGTGTTGACAGCTCCGCGTTGCATGATCGTAGGAGCATGTGCTTCGATCGGGCGATACTTTTCAGTGTTTAAAGGTTTGCCGTCGAGAGGTTTGCCGAGCGGATCAACGACTCTGCCGAGCAATTCTTCACCGACGCAAATCTCTGCTATTCTGCCTGTAGTGTGAACAAGACTCGTTGTTGATACGGATCCTCCCAATAATGCAGCACCGACTCCGCCGAGAACAAGGTCGAGAGCAAGCCCGACAGCTCCGCTTTCAAATGATAAGAGTTCTCCGTAATGACAATTTGATAACCCCTGTATATGAACGATATCATCACTGTAGCTTTTAACTATCCCGTAATCATATACAAGCGGATCCGGCTCGGCTGTTTTAATGCGTTGTTTCAACAGAGTTCCGACAGCAGAAAATGAAGATTCGACTTCTCTCTTTTTTTCCGGCGGACTTATCATCTGCTTTCCGAGTTCATGAAGTCTTGAAGAAAAACTTGCATCATAAACCTTACCGTCAATAACGGCAATAAATCCGCCGGTTATTTTTCCGCTTTCGACAACGTCGAAATCAAGTTTTTCGTCAAGTTTGCTTTCAAAACCTTCACGGACAGAAGCAATCAGCTTTTCATCATGTTTTGAAGCAACTATAAGAATAGGTCTGTCCATATGCTTTACATCCTCAATACCGATAATTTATTCAGTAAAGTTACCGAAAAAATCATCGACTGTATTTGAATTATCATTTGCAGAGACTTCACGTTTTAAAATTTCTGCAGCCATCCGGGTTGCCAGTTGCGTTACATCGGCCTTCACTTCTTCAAGGGCTGATTCTTTTTCTTCTTCAATTCGCGATTGTGCATCGACGATCAGTTGCTTTGATTTTTCACGCGCTTCATTAAGGATTGATTCGGCTTCTTTTTCTGCAACTTCACGGTTTTTACGCATCATTTCATGATTCAGGTCGTCGATCGTTTCGAGTTTATCGTTATATTCGGTGCGGAGGTTTTCGGTTTCGAGACGTGTTTTTTCGATGTCATCTTTTTCTTGTTGTACGCGGTTTGCGCGTTCAGTCAGGAAGCGGATGACATGTTTCCATAAAATGAGTCGTAACAAAATGAACAATACGACAATGTTTATGAGACTGATTATTACATCTTCAGGATGAAATTCCAAAACCCGGCTCCTTTAAGCAGTTGTCGGACCTGCGAATATCAGAATCAAAGCAGTGACGAATCCGTATATCGCAGCCGATTCGGTAAGTGCAAGACCCAGTAAAAGTGCGGCATTGATTTTACTTGATGCCTCCGGCTGTCGTGCAATGGCATCAAGGGCTTTTCCGGTAGCAAAACCCATTGCTATGGCTGCTGTTGCGCATGACAACAAACATAATGCGATTCCGATGTAATTCATAAATAAGTCCTCCAAATGATATTATTCGATAGCTTCATTAATAAATGTAAGTGTAAGTGTTACAAATATAAACGTCTGAATTAAAGGGTGGAAAGCGTTGAAATACAGGCCGAAAACGCTCGGGATCGCGACGGCGTTTGTTCCGAGTGCCATGTAGAGAAGGTCGATAACGATCATTCCGCCGAGCATGTTACCGAAGAGACGGCAAGCCATTGAGATGGGGATGGCCAGATCGGAGATTATTCGGAAGGGGAAGACAAGAGGTGTCGGTGATGCGAAGGATTTGATACGTCCGATCACGCCTTTTCTTTTTATTCCGTATACATTAATAAAAATGAATGTCATAAATGCAAGAGAAAATGTCATGGTTATATCTGCTGTCGGGGGGCGGATTCTGAACAGTTCGAGAAATGCGCTCATTATCAGAAGCGCTCCTATTGACAGAATATATGAACAGAGAAATTCACCTGTACCGTGAGCTTGTGTGTTTGTGTATTTTCTGACTGATTCGACGATGAGTTCAACAACATTTTGAGCACCTTTCGGGATATCGGTCGGGTTTTTGAATACAGTCAAGCGTATAATTATCGCAACTATTATAAGAACAGCCATAGCGATCCATGTGTATATAACGGTCGTACTGAGGTTGAATCCGAAGACGTCGATTCGTTCGGGCATTATAGTAAAGTCGAGTTTTGGTGCGGGTTGCGGTCCGAAAATCAGGTTAAGTGTTCTTGTTATAAAGATAAAACCGCCGACAGCGATCGTTAAAAAAGCGGGTATCTTTTTATTCCCGAAATGTTTGATCAAAAAATATCCGGCTATTAACATTAATACGGACGCGACTATCAATATCAGATCGATCATATCAATACCTTACATATACGGGGAGGGTTACTTGTTTTTTGAAACGGAGATGAATCTTATGACAGCGGAAGTTATCAGAGCGACTGCAATGCCGACACCGACCCACAGAAGGTTTTCGGGCAGGAGAAACGCACATATAACAAGGACTGCGAAGGGGAAGAGGAACTGGGTCAATGCAAAGAGGACGGTTTTTTTACCTATACCTTCTCCGGTCACATTTGTTACGAATTTGAACAATAAAAAAAATTGGATCGCACCTGTTGCCAGACCTGTAAAAAGAGCAATGATAATATTAAGCAAAAGCCTGAGTACCTCCCGAATTATTACATATTCACTGTACTCCAATTATATGTAAAAAGCAATACTTATTGCAATTGCTTATATGATAAAAGACACAAGAGATAAGCTCCCCTGTGTCTTTTCAATTTTTGGATCGGGTTATTCCTGAACCAGACTGTTTATGTCTATTATAAGGCTTATGGATCCGTCTCCGAGGACGGCGCAACCGCCGATGCCGTGCATTCCGATGTTGTGTTTTTGGATGTATTCGGGAAGCGGTTTGATGACGGCTTGTTGTTCACCGATCAGTTCGTCTACGAAGAGGCAGAATGTGGTGGTGTCTGTTGTGATCATGATGAGGATACCGTCGTCGAGGTTTTCGAAATCCGATTCAATGCCGAAGATCCTGTACAGTCGGAGTACGGGATAAACATCGCCGCGTATCATGATCATTTCGCTGCCGTCGGGGTCGAGGAAAACGTCGCTGGATTTGAATGATTCCTGTATGGACAGCATCGGGACTATGAAGACAAGCTTTCCGACACGGAGTTTCATTCCGTCGATTATTGCAAGTGTCAGCGGGATGCGGATTTGGATCGTCATGCCTTCGCCGGGAGTGCTTTCAAGTGATATCGTACCGCCGTTTTTATCGATGTTACGTCTGACAACATCCATACCGACGCCGCGCCCGGAGAACTCGGTGACTTCTTCATTTGTTGAAAAGCCGGGAGCAAAAATCATATTAAAGGCTTCTTTATCAGTATATTCCTGTTCGGATTTTGTAAGTAAGCCTTTACTGCCGGCTTTGCGCAGAATTGCGTTGCGGTCGAGTCCCTGTCCGTCGTCGGAGATAAGGATAACAACATCGCCGCCTGCGCTGCGGGCTTCGAGTGTGATTTTACCTGTGGCGGGTTTACCTGCTTTGAGGCGAACATCCGGTTTTTCAATACCGTGATCGACAGCATTACGTATGAGGTGCATGAGCGGGTCCGATAATGAATCGATTATATTTTTGTCGACTTCTGTTTCTTCACCTATAAGGACAAGTTCGACTTCTTTTCCGACTTTTTTACTGACATCTCTTACGATACGGTGCATTTTTTGGAAAGAATTTGAAACCGGTAACATACGAACCGAAAGGACTATGTCCTGAAGCTCGCTGATTAATTTTCTGAGTTCCTGACTGCTGCGCTCGAATGAATCGATGTGCAGGCTTGCGACTTCGGGGTTTTTTGTGACCATTGATTCGGTCGTAACGATTTCTCCCATAAGATTCATGAGCTTGTCGAGTTTGTTGACGTTTACGCTGATGAAGTTTTGTTTGATAACAGCTTCAGTGGCGGGTTTGTCATCGACAGGTTTATCTGTTACTTCGGTATCGACGATCGGTTTTACACGCATCGATTCGGGGAGTTCTTCGCTGTCGGGCGGAAGTTGTGAGATTTGTGCGCTGTCGACATACATGATACCGTCAACGATTTTTTGTAAGGAATCAAGCGATTCGCCTGATTGGATAAACAAGATGAATCCGTTGGCGATTATATCTTCGCTGCTTGTACTGTCTTCCAAATCTTCCGGAATATGCAGCATTGTTTGGCAATATTCTTCAAGTGTATTGGAAACGGTGAATGCACGCAGATTTTCCATTTGGCAGCCGTTTTCGAAAAGGACTTTTATTTTATATAGGGGAGTACCGTCATCGACGAAATCGGGATCATCTCCGGCAGGACCGGCGGATGCTTCGGCGACAGGGGCGGCACTGCTGTCTGCAGGTGCGGTTCCCATGATCGTTTCTGTGTAACGGTGGATTTTGTCACTGAGGTCTGAAAAATCTCCGTCAGAATCGCCGCCGGATAAGAGTTTGTCGATTTCGCCTTTGAATTTGTCGCCGGCTGCAAGAACCAATTCCGTTATGCCTTCGACGGCATCGGCATCAGTACGTGTTTTGCCTTCGCGAATTTTATCGAACATATCTTCCAGTGCATGTGAAAGCTTTGCAAGGTTATCAAAGGACATCATAGCTGCCGATCCTTTGATGGTGTGCATTACACGGAATATTTCATCAATATGTTCTTTTGTTAAAGATTTGGCTTTTTCGCTTTGCAGCAGTGTTTCTTCGAGTGCTTCGAGAAGTTGTTGTGTCTCGAAAATAAACACATCAAGCATAGGATCCAGTTCACGCATCAAAGTCACCTACCCATCTAAAATTACGCGATAATCATTAACCCAGTTTTTTAATCGCCGCAATGATGCCTTCTTCTTTGAACGGCTTAACAATGAAACCTTTGGCTCCGGATATTATTGCATCACGAACCATTGCTTCCTGTCCCATAGCGGAAACCATGACAACCTTTGACTGAGGATCGAGCTTTGTGATCTCCTTCAGAGCATCAAGTCCGGTCATTTCAGGCATGGTTATGTCCATAGTGACGATGTCAGGTGACAAATCCTTGTACATTTCTACAGCGATCTGACCGTTTTCTGCTTCTCCGACGACATCATAGCCGTTTTTTGTAAGCATGTTCTTGATCGAGATTCGCATGAATGCTGCGTCGTCAACGATTAAGACTGTTGCCATTGTTCTTCCTCCCTATTTTAGATAAACTTTTCGCCTGCGCCTACTGTTTTTATTTTCAGCGCTCCGGTTTCTATATTTAATTCTATCGTACGTCCGTGCGAGCCTCCCGTGTCATTAGCCTGTACGGGTATTGACAGTTGTCTGAGTATTGCAAGTCCTGCGGCGGCGTTGCGTTCGCCTATTTTGAGCATGTCGCTGTTTTGGCTGCGACCGAACATGTGTGCACCGCCCGCGATTTTGGCAACGAGAGCATTTCTGGTTGCGCCCAAGCGTACCAGTTGGTTAATAAGCTCAATAACGGCAGAATCCACGAATTTTGCGATGTTCTGTCCTTCAAAGCCTTTATATGTCGGTAACATGCAATGTGCCATGCCGCCTATGTGCTTGGCTCTGTCGAAAAGTGTGATCCCGACACATGAACCGAGTCCTAAAGTTGTCAGAGTATCAGGGTGTTTGGCGACTTTGAGGTCTGCCATCCCAACAACAATTACTGCCATATCAGCCTTCCAATCCTAATGCGTTTAAAAGCATTTTATACGAATTAAAGTCCGGAATCAAGAAGAAATGCCCGTTTATATCACCGGCGAGGTCGTTAAACTGTGTTTTGAGGAATAATACAGAGTCGCCTATCATTCCGTATTCAATCATTGCTATGCTTAAAATTGCGCCGAGCATGTCTACTGCGAGTTGGGGTACTGCGGGGATCGCACCGAGCCCGGAAAATGATGATATTGCCGAAAGGAATGAACCGACAAGGATGTTTCCGATTTCGAGGATAGTGTCTTTTTCCATTTCCGTCAATGTGAAGTCAGGGTCGGTCGTGTCACGCGGAGGGCTTTGGAGTGCTTGTGAAACCATTGCCATTGTGTCTTCCATACCGAGGAGTAATAATATATAGCCGTTCAAGTCGCCTGAAACATCGATGAGGACTCCTGTGACAAGAGTTTCGGGGCCGTCGAGAACTTCGACGATATCTCCGAACGGTAAAACGGAGGCTTCGGGGACACTCATGGAAATCCTTCTGTCAAGAAGACCTGCTAAAGCCGAGGCTGCGTGCCCTGCTCCTATATTACCAATTTCCTTAAAAACGTCAAGATGTTTTGCTAAGATATTATCACTTGTTTCGCTCATAGATGTTTTCACCTCAATATATAATCTTTACAGATTTAAAGTATGGCGATGATATCAACGATAATATATATAGTCGTCTCACAGGGGACGTCATTGTGATATAATATATACAGACCCGGTTTGAAGGAGTGTATAAATGAGAATTGATGCGGCACAAGTGTTCGGGCAAGGCGGAGTTAAGATCAAGACAGGGACGGGTACTGTTGCGGACGCTCTTAAAGAGGGTGATCTTGTAAGGGCCGGTGTTGTTTCAAGTGATAAAAACGGTAATGTTTCGCTTAAATCGGAAAACGGTTTAAGTTTTAATGCCAAGCTCGGTGCCGATGTAAAATTATCACCCGGTGATGTTATTCTGCTTGAAGTAACGGCTAAGGATAAAGGGCAGATATCATTGACTTTTGCGGGTGTTGAAACTGCTGATGAAGATTTATCTGCTCCTCAAATGAGTCTTGTTAAAGATTTTACCGATAAGAGTCTGGCACCTTATGCGAGTAAACTTGCCGATCTTAATATGCCGGTTAACGAAGAGTCTGCTCGTATGATGCGTGAGCTTATCGCACAAAATCCGGGTATGAAGCTTGAGGAAGCGGCATTTTTGGCTTCGAACAAACTGACGGGTGATGAAACGTTGATGAAAGCTGCTTTGGAAGTGATCAACGGCGGTGATAAAACAGATGTTATGATAGCTAAACTTTTATCACTTGCGGGGGAGCAGAATCCTGAAAGTCAATCCGGAGCGGGTTTTACTGTAAATACAGGAAATGCGACGCCTTTGACTCAATTGCTGACTAACATCGTAAAAAGTTTTGCGACTGTGTTTGACGCTCCGGTGCAAGGAGAAACGCCCGTTTCATCAACTACGCAGACAATTATAGCACATAGTGATGCAAATTTGCAAACAAATGCAGGTATTGTTGATGGATTGTTAACACATGGACAAGCAGATAATGCCGGTACGGTTTCTCAAAACATTCAGGGTGATGCCGGGAGCAATGTGCAGAGCGGTTTGCCGGGTTTTGAAGCGGCGGGAGTCATAAGTCAGGAAACATCCGGACAAGTAAGTACACAAACACAGATCGCCGGAAATCCGCAGGTTCCGGCTGCCGAAATCGCACAAGCAACAACAGGTGAAAATATACAAACACCGGTCAGCGAAAATACACAAACTGCAACGGTTGTGAACCCGGAAACATCGGCGGTGCAGGAAAATAACGCCCCGGCAAATAATGCACAAACACTTCCGTCACCGGGAAATGCCATTGCACAGGTTTTGTCGCAAATTCCGCAGTTCAGCGGCACACCTCATTCCGCATTGCAAAGGTTTTCTGAAATGCTTTTACGCGTTGCCGGTGAAAACACGGAAAAGGAAGCCGGTACGGAGACTTTGACGGCACAGCTGGATAAACTTTTTACGAGAATCGGAAAAGACAATCCGGATGCGGGTGCAAGGCTCAGAGATGCAAGGCAGGAACTATATGCAAGACTTGCATTGATCGATGAGGCTGTATCGCGTGCAGCTCAACCTGCAAGAGCAGAACTTCTTATGCAAACACAAAAGCTGATGGATCATGTCAGGCTTCTTAACAGTATCGATCAGTTTGTATACATGCAAATGCCCGTTCAATTGAATGAAGAACGCAAAGCAGCCGATTTATATGTATTTAAAAGGAAGGGCAAAAAAAACATCGATCAGGATAATGTAAATATCCTTTTAGCGATCGACCTTGAATTTATGGGTCATTGGGAAGCGCTTGTAAATATCAAAAATAATAAAGAAGTTTCGATACAAATGGAAGTACCGGGCGAAGATGAAAAAGAACATTTTAATTCGCATACGGTTTTACTTCATAATATGTTGGATGATGCAGGATTTAAGTTAGTCAGTACAAACATTAAATTTGCCAAAGATGAAACAACTCCGTTGACAGCATTGTCGACATTTGATAGATTTACGGGCGGGCAACAAGGTATAATCGATTTTAAAATTTAAACAGTCATCACACGGGGGACAGTATTTATCTCCGGCTCAAAATGATAAAAGGGCATGGATAGGGATATGGCGGATGAAGAAAGAAGAATAACGCAGGCTGCGGCGATCAGTTACGATCCTTCCGAAAATGATGTACCTATATTATCGGCTTTCGGTGAAGGTCATATGGCCCAAAAGATCGTTGATGTTGCCAAGGAATCAGGTGTCCCGGTCCTTCCCGAACCGGGGCTTACGGGGATGCTTTCGAAAATGAGTGTCGGTGATGAAATTGCTCCGGAAATGTATGATGCAGTGGCAAAAGTTCTTGCATTTGTCAGTGAAGTGGACAGAACATACGGAGAAAAAATCAGAAAAGGTATGAATTGATATGAAGTTGGTTTCATGGAATGTCAACGGGTTACGGGCATGTTTAAAGAAAGGGTTTTTAGACTTTTTTGTTGATGTCGATCCCGATATTTTTTGCGTACAGGAAACAAAAATGTCTCAGGGTCAGGCAGAATTTGATTTAAGCGGTCCGAACGGGAAAGAAGTTTATCATGAATACTGGAACAGTGCCGAAAAAAAAGGCTATTCCGGTACTGCGATTTTTACGCGGATAAAGCCTCTGTCGGTATTCAACGGTTTGGATATTGAGGAACACGACCGGGAAGGGCGTGTGATAACTTTGGAGTTTGACGATTTTTATCTGGTGAACGTGTATACTCCGAATTCGCAGGGTGAACTTCAACGCTTGGATTACAGGATGAAATGGGAAGATGCTTTCAGAGAATATCTGTGCAGCCTTGATAAATCAAAACCGGTCATTATTTGCGGGGATTTAAACTGTGCTCACAAAGAGATCGATTTGAAAAATCCTAAAACAAACACGCGTAACGCGGGATTTACGATCGAAGAACGTGATAAACTGTCAAATCTGCTCGATGCGGGATTCACGGATTTTTACAGGCATTACAATCCCGAAAAAACGGGTGCGTATACATGGTGGTCATATATGCCGGGTGTACGGGAGAACAATACGGGATGGCGCATTGATTATTTTCTCGGTTCTGACAGGCTGACCGAAAAAATAAAAGATACATTTATATTACCGGATATCTATGGCAGCGATCATTGTCCGGTCGGAATAGAGATCGATTTATAATTGTTAATAAAGCGTTAACTTTTCAATAAAGCATTGAAATTGCTTGACATTTTTATGTTGCTATCGTAGAATGCTCAAGGTTTTGTATTCACGGATTATATATTCGGGGTAAAATGAATGCAGAATTTATCGTCGTGAGAATTTATTATCATGAGAGTTTATTATCATGAGAATTTATTATCATGCATATAATTGAAAGGAAACATATCATAAAATGAAAAAAGTAAGCAAAAAAAGCATAAACATTATCATTACAGTGATGCTTGCATTGGCTCTCGTTGCTGCAACAGCAGCTTGTGACAGTGCGGAAGAGTTCAGCAGAGAAGCACTTAATGAAGCAAGAACCCTGATCGGCGAAGCAAAAGGTGAGTTCACCAAACTTGAAGCAGAAGTTGAAAAACTTGCTGATGAAGGTGTTGCGGAAGTAAAAACAGCAGTTTCAAGTGCAAAAGGTGTTCTTGAAAATGCAGAAGGTGCACTCAGAGATGAATCACAAAAAGGTCTCGATGCTGCACAAAGTGAAATCAATAAATTAAAAGAAGAAATCAATAAACTCAAAGCGGAAGTTGAAAAACTTGAAGCTGATGCAGTTGCAGATGTAAACAATGTCATAAATACACTCGAAGGTAAAGTGAGAGATATCGAAAACGCTCTCAGAAAGTAATATGTCTGACAATCGTAAAATCATAAAAATCGAAGAGCATATACCGAGGCAAAAGCGCATAAAGCCTGCGCGGAGCTTCGGTATTGCTCTTATTCTTGCGTTTTTATTGATTCCGGCGATTTTTATTGTTGCATATTCGATCACCGAAAAAACGGATGATGATATAATGCATCAAAATGATGTTCTCAGTTCGAGTTCTTATGATAATGATTCGCTTGATTCAGGGGATTTACCTGACGGTGATTTATCGGACGGGGATTTATCCGATGAATACTTGTCCGTAAACAACACCGAAACGGGAAATGCCGATCGGGAAGTTGATGAAGAGCCGGAGCCTGAGATAATCGGTGTTGCATACTTAACGTTTGATGACGGGCCTTCACTTACGATAACTCCCGGGATTTTGGATATATTGGCTGATGAAGATATCAAAGCTACTTTCTTTACATTACCTTACAGCGGAGGTGATGAAATATTTCGGCGTTTGATCAATGAAGGTCATGAAATAGGAAATCACAGTCATTCACATGATTATCAAAGGCTTTATCAGGGCAATGTAAGTGCTTTCAGAGACGATATAGTTAAGGCGCGAAGATTTATCGAAGATAATTACGGATATTCTTCGTCTTCTTTCAGGTTTCCCGGCGGTTCGGGAGATCAGCCGAGCAGGATCAGAAATCCGCGTATCGATGTTATTAATGAACTCGGTTACAGATATTTTGATTGGGATATCGATACCAATGACTGGCGTCAAAGCAGTACGCCCGAATCGATCATCGAAGATATCCTGATGAACACAAGAAGCAGAGAGCATGTAATAATCTTAATGCATGATGTATATGAAAGAACATTGGAAGCTCTCCCGGGGATCATAGAGGGTCTTCGTGAACAAGGGTACGCATTTGATGTCTTGCAAAATCACCCCGGAAAATAATTATATGATGATAAAATGAGCAATTATCGCGGCAATTCCGATCAGACCGGATACAATTGTGACGACTATATTTGCTGTCATGGCAGGATTTGATATGTGTGCAGGCGGTTCTCCCTTTAAGGATTCGTAAATAAAAGGGAGGATCATTTTTTGTTCTTTTGCTCCCATAGAAAATCCGAGTGTGAATACAATCCCGAAAGATAAGAACAGTGCACCCAACGGTAAAAGAACTGCATCTAAATTCGCAAACGATCCCTGAACAAACCAAACGGCAAACGGAATGCAAAACAGTGATAATATTATTTGTCTCAGTCTGTTAAACTTCGGCTTTATCCATACATGGTCATTTTTAACTTCAACATTGTAATCATACCAACTTCCGTTGATAACAGGCACTTTATCTCCCGGTCGCACGGAAACGGTCTTAACATGTGAACATTCGGACGACTTCGACGTCAATACATCATGCGCCTGCTCATCAGTCATTGCAGCGGACAAATTATAACTCCTCAAATTAACATCAGACATAAAACACACTCCTAAAATCAATATATTGATAATAACCAAATCGAATTATATCATAAATAATTAAACATTATACATTCTGATTAATTTTTTTTACGAGAATAATTCACCCGCAGGGCGAATTATTCTCGCGGGATGCGTTATTGATTACAGGAGGGGCGGAGATTATAATCATTTATAATAAAACGGTGTTGAGAAAAAGTATTGATGAGTTTTTAAGGAGGTGCCGGCGGTGTTGTTTATTGCTGAGAATATCAGGGCTTTGAGGAAGGCGAGGAATATGACGCAGGAGGATGTTGCGGAGATGTTGGGGGTTTCGGCTCAGAGTGTGAGTAAATGGGAGCGTGGTGATACATATCCGGACATTACGCTTTTGCCTTCGATTTCCAACCTTTTTAATGTGACTTCCGATGAACTTATCGGGATGGATAAAATAAATGACCGGAATAAAAAGGAAGGTGTTTTTGCTTCGGGTCATGATTATATTCGTTCGGGGGATATTGCTTCGGCTGTCAATGAATATAGAACGGCATTGAAAACATTTCCGAATGATGAAGGGATAATGTCGGATTTGGCAATGTCGCTTGCTTTGACCGATGATGTTGAGAATTTGAAAAAATCTGTTGAGTTGTGTGAACGTATTTTATTAACCGGAATCAATGAAAAAGTAAAGCATACAACTCGTGCCGCTCTTTGTTATATATACATGAAGAATGGTGAAAAAGATAAGGCGACGGCAACGGCGAAAACCCTGCCTCATTTTCGTGAATGCAGGGAAACGGTGCTTGAGCAATTGGAATCCGAAGCGGGGATCAAAGAAACAGATACAAATATCAAGTTCATTGCTGTCGGTGATGCGGATGAACAGGATGCGATAGAAATAGATTTTGCTGAAAATATGGTGCCTGTTTGTACTGAGCACAATTTGCTCAAAAAAATCAAGGCGCTTCGTGATGAAACCGGTGCATCAGCATGCAGAGAGGGGCTTAACAGATTGCCGCATATACGAATTCGTGACAAAACAGATCTTGAACCGAACAAAGTACGAGTCAGATATTATGCAAATTACATGATCGATGATGAATATACGGACTTGGGTAAAGCAACGGATGATATTATATCATCTCTCAAAAAAATCATTGAACTGAGAAGTGTGTAACGGATTTTTTAACCAGCGGCATTCATTCATATCGACACGTCCGTCGGGGAGAAAAGAAACACCTTCGGATTTAAGCATTTCTCTGCGCATATCGGCAAAAACGCCGCCGGTTATATTGCCGTCTGCCATAACGACACGTTGCCAGGGCAAACCGTCGGGACAATTACGCATAGCCCAACCGACCTCACGCGCTGCGCGAGGTCGGCCGAGTATTTTTGCTATTTCTCCGTAGGAGATTACTTTTCCGTACGGTATTTGTTTTACGATGTCATAAACTTGTTCGGAAAACGAATGCAACTGAGATTATACCTCTGTTTTCCACAATCCGTGGAGATTGCAATGTGCATATACCGCAACGGGTTTATCATCGGTGAAGCTGAAGCTGCATTTCGGTTCGGCACCGATTTTGATGCGTTTACGCTGTCCGCCGTTTTCTGTTGCGACATATACAAATGTGATGTGATGTGCTTCTTCGGTCGGATGCGGTGCACTGCCGACCTGAACGGTGATCATGTTGCCGGATGATGTAACATCGGGTACGTGTTTTTCGATGCTTGCATCAGCGGTATTCGCAATGAGTTCGGACATTTTTTCACCGCAACAAACAAGCGGAGCTCCTTTGTCAACGACAAGAACCGCGATGTTTCCGCAATGACTGCAACTGTAAAACTTGTGAATGATTTCCATATCAAAAACCTCCGTATTTTAATTATAAACAACTGTAAATGACATTTCTGAGGCGGGGGGCGGTGTATTCTTCTTTGCTCGGGGTCAATTGTTGTGCGTAAACGTAAGTGAGATCGCATGAAGGGTCGATGAGAAGTATGGTACCTGCCATGCCTGACCAGCCGTATTCGCCAAGGTTGCCGTTACTTCCGCCTTTTGCTTTGTCGACCATTGTTCGCACACCGAGACCGTATCCGTATCCGTTGTGGTGAGGCCAGTTGTAATCGTTCATGCGGGTTTGGCAAAGGTGGTTTGTTCGCATGAGTTCGATCGTTGCATTGCTGATAAGCCTGTGTTTGCCGGGAGTGATTCCTCCGGCACAGAGTGTATTTGCAAATTTTGAATAGTCTTCAACCGTAGAGAGCAGACCGCCGCCGGGGCTTTCGAATTTGGCTTCTTCATCGAAACGCATAATGCGGTTTTCCATTTTTTTATGCTTATTATCGCTGTATTCATAAAAGGATACTAAGCGTTTTTCTTTCTTTTTCGGAAGACGAAATGATGTATCGGACATGTCGAGAGGTTTGAATATATTTTCTTCAAAGTATTCACCCAATGTTTTACCCGATAATACCTCGACCAGACGACCGAGGACATCGTGGCTCATGCTGTAATGCCAGTGAGTACCGGGTTCAAAATATAACGGGTCTTTTGATAAAGCGGTGACGAACTCTTCGAGTGTGTAATTGTTTTTTGTTTTCTTTCCGAGTTTTTCCAAACTCGGTGTCCAATTGTATGTAAGTCCCGAAGACATTGTAAATAAGTCGACAATACGGAGAGGATTTTTTGCCGGTTCAATATATTCGCCGCCGTTATCCGCAACATATCGGACGTTCATGTTTTTGAACTCCGGTAAATAATCGGAAACGGGGTCATTCATATAAAAAACACCTTTTTCCGTGAATTGTAAGGCGGCAACACATGTGATGACTTTTGTCATTGACCAAAATTGGTAGATCGTGTCAGGTTTGATCGGTGCTTTGCTTTCGAGGTCGGCATATCCGGTTTGGTGACGATATACCTCTTTGCCTTTTAAATAAATTGCCAGATCCGAACCGGGTATTCCGACATTTTTAAGGGAATCGAGGAAGTTTGTTACTCTCGTGAAATCCATGTTTGCTCTCCTTTATTCACACAAATATTATGCTTGATTACGATATTTTTCCATCATGGATTTGAATATCTCTCCGGTTGTGGGGGGAGTCCAGGTTATTGCATTTGCTCCGGCGTTTATTGTGTCTTCTATAGATTGATCGTTGGGACCGCCGGTGGCAATTACAGCGACTTTGGGATGGACTTTTCTGATTTGTTCAACGAGCCACGGAGTTCGTGCGGCGGCAGATACGTTGAGGATCGCGGCACCTGCATCGAGGCGTCCGATTATATCATCTTTTTCGCTTACTACGGTGATAACGATCGGGATATCGATGACATCGCGAACGCGTTTTATTGTGTTGTTCAATGTCGGAGCATTGAGGACGACGCCGACGGCGCCTTGGAATTCGGCGTCTGAGGCGAGGTGGACAACACGGCTTCCGGTTGTTGTACCGCCGCCGACTCCGCAAAAAACGGGGATATCCGATGCCATTATGAGGGCATGGGATATTATGGGTTGCGGAGTGAAGGGATAGACGGCGATCACGGCGTCGGCGTTTATGTTGCGGATGACGGCTATATCGGTGCTGAAAACCAATGATTTGATAAGCCTGCCGAAAATGCGGATACCTCCGCATTTATTGATGGGTTGCGGTATTTCGACCATGTGGCTTCGAAGTTTACCGCTGTATTCCGGTATATGCAGATCGGACATTTTTTATGACTCCCGTTTTTTTGATCTTTAAAACTTCAATCAATACAAAAACAGTTTAACACAGACCGGAAAGTCAAACAAGTGATGAATTAACGTTCTGTTTAAAATTCCGGACTTGTAAAAAAGGGGAAAATGTGAGATACTGTCAAGCACTGAATAATACGGCAGAAGCAGTAAAAGAGGAAATAAATGAGCAATTTGCTTGAATCATACAGGGTGTTGGGTGTCAAGGTCGGTGCGGGTATGGCTGATGTTACGACATCATACAGACAGCTTTGCAGAACTTACCATCCCGATGTGACCGACGATCCGGATGCCGAAGAGCAAATGAAGCAGATCAATATTGCTTATACGGTGCTCAGAGAAAAATTCCGAAGAGAATCAGCGTTTCGCGACAGACAAAACTATTCGCGCCCTGTAAGAAGATATCCGACTCAGGATACAAACAGGCAAACCGAAGATGCACGTCAACAAGCGACGCAGGCGCATGAACAAAAAGCGGCAGAGCGTGCAGCGGCGAGCGCCGATGCCGAAAGGCTTGCATATTCGGTACTGCACGACTATTTCATCGCACTCAATGCCTGTGATTATTCGAAAGCATATGACCTTCTGAGCAATCACGATAAAAATCATATCGATATCCAAAGCTTCACTCAATGGCGCGAATCGGTAGCAAGGCTGTATCCGATGCGCGAATTCAAAATAGCCGGAGGATCGTCGATCGCAGTCGTTACCTGGGGTGACAACAAGACATTTCATGCCCGTAAATTTAGGGTTGCGATAACAGAAGACAGTTATACAGACACATCATCTTTGTCCGGAGATATTGACAAGCTCGTTATTAATGAAAACGGCAAGTGGGGCGTATTTCTCGGGTATAAAGAAGTCAGTCAACTGACCCGAGCATTTGATAAACGTTTTGAAAGCAAAAAAAAGCAGGAAGTTGAAAAACGTTGGGAAGAATACAGAGCCGGATTCCATCATGAGTATGATATGCTCAATATCGACGGATTGCGAAAAACAATCTCTAAAGAGCTGTACAGACAGCGACGTTACGGCGGTTCGATGACATTTGCGGCGATTTCCGTCGATCATCCGGATACGCAAAACAATGTCCGGGAAGAATTATTACGAAGCGCGGCAAAAACAATATGCAGTACACTGCGGGAAACAGATGTTCCGGCATACGCGGATGACGGAGTTTTTGCGGTTATGTTTGTTGAACTCGGCAAAAAAAATGCAAAAAATATTATCGAAAGACTGATCGATTCGATACGTAAAAACGCGGGTACATCAACAGGTGCAAAGGCACAAACAGACTATGAATACGGGTCTTGGTCCGGTAACGGTTATGCCGATATCGATACTTTAAACGAAGTGTTGAAAAAATTTAATAAAAAAATCTGAAAAAGGTGTAAAGAATAATCGTAAAAATACGATAATAGATACAGAGGTAACTGTGTCGGTCATGGAGGACCGACATAAATAACTAATCAAAAGGATTTGAGGTGTATGTTTTATGATTAACCCAATGAGATCACAACCTACAAGAATGATGGGTCTGGCGTCCGGAATGGACACGGATTTTATTATTCAGCAAACTCTCAGGATGCATCAATTTAAAATCGATAATCAAATGCGCAATAAAAAGCTTATCGAATGGAGACAACAATCGCACAATACCATCAAGGATGAACTCACAAGTTTGAGACAAACATTCCTGTCCAATCTCGGATCTAAATCCATGATGAACAGAAACGTTTTCAACGCGACTGCCGCCTCGATTTCCGGTACTCATTCAAGTGCCGTATCGATCAGAACCAACGCAGGCTCTCCGCTCGGTAATTTCAGCATACAAGCCGTCAATAAACTTGCAACAGGAAGACACCTGACGACCACAGGCGGAGTAAGCTCGGATAAAAACGGGTTTGCCACAACCGCCAGACTCGGTGATTTAAATTTCGGCGCAGGTAATATCGAATGGACAGAAGCTTCGGGAAGTATAAGAGTCGGTAATGAAAATATAAGAATCGAACGCAACCATGAAACAAACAGCTTTGTATTCAGAAATGCTGCAGGTGCGGATATAACCGATTCCGTTGTTTCGTCAAACGGCGGAAATTCATTTACAATAAACGCAGGCGGAACATCACGAACCATTAATTGGGATGCCGCCAACAATCTGTTTACTGAAGGAACAGGCGAATTTGTCCGAATGTTCCCCGGAGTCGTTGCGCAAGGCGGCGGCGATCCGCAAAATGTCGGAGTGAGCGCAAGGATAGTTGACGGAGCATGGGAGTTTATCACAAACTTTGAAAATGCAACGGCAAACATAGAAAACGACAGATTGATAATAAGAGTTTCAACAGTCGTACCCGGTGAAAACGGCGAAGAAGATGAAACGATCGAAGAAGTTTTCGACATGGGAGTATGGGATCCCGATAACAAAACATTGGGCGGTGTCGCACTTCAGGAACAACAACAGCTTGCAACATCACTGACAAATGAAACAGTACTGACATTCAATACCGGTTCGGGTAATACAAACGTAAGGATCAGCGCAAACGATACACTCAGCGAAATGCTTTCAAGAGTAAACAACCAAGTTCCGGGAGTCAACATGAGTTACGACCGGCTTACGGACAGATTTACATTAGAAGCAAGAACGGGCACACATGATCCCAGAACCACGACACTTGATATAAGCAGCAACAGCAACTTCTTTAATCTGATAAGCGGAAGCGCGGGACCGATTACAATGGCAGCCGGTGAAAGAGCTGAAGTTTGGATAAACGGTACAAAAGAGTTCTTCAACAGCAATTCATTTAACTTCAGAGGTGTCAGCGTAACGCTCAACGATAAATTCAATGAAACATATAACGGTGCGGGTCCTGTAGAAGAAGTGAGAGTAAATCTCGCACGTGATACAACGCCGGCATTCAATGCAATCAAAGATTTTATTGATTCATATAACTCTATAATCAGAAGACTTGAAGGTCTTCTTAACGAACGCAAAACGGGAAGCGAAGCATCTTACAGACCGCTTACCGATGAAGAAAAACAAGGCATGACCGAAAAACAGATCGAAGAATGGGAAGCGATCGCAAGAAAAGGTATCATGAGAAATGATCAGGGTATCAGAAATCTTGTTTCGAGTTTACGTGCTTCATTCTTTGAACAAATAGAAGGTGCGGGAATTTCTCCTTCACAAATAGGTCTCTCTACAGGCAACTTCTTCGACGGGACCGGCGGACAGATTATAATCAACGAAGAAAGATTAAGAGACGCTCTCGAAAGAGATCCCGATCTTGTAGCTGATGTGTTCATAAGGATCGATACAAGTGACGGTTCGCCGAGAGGTGTAGGTCTGCTCCATAAAATCGACGGTTTGATGCGTGATTTCGTTAACACGACACAAACAAACTCAATCAAAGGCCTTGAAGATTCTCTGAAACGTGCAAATGAACAAATCCAAAGAATGCAGGAAAGAATGTTTGCCGAAGAAGACAGACTGTACAGAGTGTTCGCATCAATGGAATCGGCGATGCAAAAACTGAATCAACAGGGCAGCTGGTTCAGTTCGATGCTCGGACAGTAAACATAACTGAAAGGATAAGTGATTGATATGCAACAAATGGTTATGATAAACTCGCGACCTCAGGACGCTTATCGGAAACAGGATGTGTTGACAGCCGGACCGGTGGATTTGATCGTTATGCTTTACGACGCTTTGAAGAAAAATATAATTCTCGGTAAGCGCGGCATTGAAAAGAAAGATGTTCCCGGAGCTCACAAGTCATTGATGAAAGCTCAAATGATATTGACCGAACTGATCAACAGCCTTGATATGAATTACGAAATATCTGCAGAACTGCTTGATTTATATGAGTTTGCTCTTAAAAATATAGCTGATGCAAATATGCAAAAAAACATCGAACCTCTCGGACCTGTTATAGAAATGGTTGACAGTATCAGGGACGCGTGGAAGGAAATAAGCGCGATGAACAGAGGGCAAATAAAACTGGGAGAAGAAAGAGCGTGAGTATAACTTCATCTGAGGAAACCCGAAAACTTACGGAACTGCTCGAAAAAGAACTTGAACATTACGGGACGATACGTAAGTTGACTGAGAAACAAGCCGATCTTCTCGCCAAGGATGAAATAGAGGAATTTGACTTCTCGCTTGATGAAAGAGCGAAAATCATTGAACAAATCAAAGGATTGCATCAGGAATCAACCCCCCTGATGCAATCTGTCTCTGTTTCGAAAGAAGATACGCAGGCGATAAAAGAAATCGATTCACTTAAGGATCGAATTCGTCGTGAGCTTGAATTTTGCAATGATTTGAATGAAAAAAACACGAAACTGATGAAAGAAAAGACATTGGAACATTCAAAAAAAATCGATGACCACAGTGCAAAAAGAAAGGGGATCGGCGGATACGCCGCTGCGGTCCCGAACACACCGGAGCTGTTTGATAAAAAGTCGTAAAAAACGCATCCGGGATCAATGAAGGATGTATAAATGAACGCTGTGAGTTGTAAATTTTTTATGACCGGTAACAGGCTTTAAGCGCCGGAGGTGAACAAAAATGAGCATGAGAGTTCAGGGGCAAAAAGCAACAGACTCAGGTGTGGTCCAAGTGCGAAGCACGGAAGCGCGCGGTGCCGAAGAGATTGAAAACAGCGGTTTTAGGCGAACTTTGACAGACATGTCGAAGGATATGTATTCTGCCAGAATCGCAGAAATGAAGAACGAAATCGACGAACAGGGGAAGCGTTTGGGAGACAGAGTCGATGTCAGAGAGTTCGAAAGGTACCGCCGGCTGATAAGAGAATTCCTTGACGAAATCGTCAGTAACGGATATACTTTTTCAAGAGAGGATGCATATGCGTCGCGCGGAAGACATCGGTATATCGCGACAGTCAAAGTTGTGGACGAAAAACTGGATGCTCTCGGGAAAGAAGTCATTAAAGAACAGGCCGATAAGATAGATATCTTGAATAAAATCGATGATATAAGAGGGCTTTTGCTGGATTTGATGATGTAACTTCCATAATGATTTTAACGGGATGGTGATCTAAGTGCATGACATGATGGACGTTAATTCGACTGAGGATGTAATGGAGGGGAAATATCTGACTTTCCTTGTTGAGGATGTCGGATACGGCATTGAAATCAGTTATGTGGTGGAGATAATCAGCGTACAGGACATCACATTGGTACCGCATACACATTCATATGTGAAAGGGATCATTAATTTACGGGGTACGGTCGTGCCTGTCATTGATATGGGTATGCGTTTCGGAGGGTCTGAAGTAGTATATACGGAGCAGACATGTATCATTGTTTTGAGCATGGATGAAATGAGTGTGGGAATTCTTGTAGACGGTGTGCAGGATGTTACGGATATAGACGACGCAAACATTCAGGACCCGCCGCAAACAACAGGAAATGCAATCAAAAACCATTTCATAAAAGCAGTCGGTATATCGGGCGGAGAAGTAAAACAATTGATTGATGTTTATACGGTGTTTGAATATCAGGGATCCGGAGCGTGACTGAAGAATGAAAATAGATGACAAGGATTTTTTTCGACTTCGGGATTATATAAAATCGAATTTCGGCGTAAATCTCGAAAAAAAGAGGACGCTTATAGAAGGGCGTCTGTCGAATTTCATCATATCCGAAGGTTTTGACGGATTTCATGATTATATTGACGATGTCTTTGCCGATAAAAGCGGCGGCAAAATCAATACACTCATGACAAAACTCACGACAAACTACACTTACTTCATGCGTGAAGAAACCCATTACAGATTCATGGAAGAAGTTGCGTTGCCGTATTGGACACAACAGGTCCGTGATAAAGATTTAAGGATTTGGAGTGCGGGTTGCGCGTCCGGCGAAGAAGCATATACGACTGTTATGGTGCTTCGCGAATGGTTCGGAACGAAGATCGCAGGATGGGACACCACAGTACTTGCCACCGATATTTCTACAAGAGTACTTGATATGGCAAAAGCCGGAATTTACCCGGAAGAGCACTTTGACCATCTGCCTAAAGCCTGGAAACTTAAATACTTTGATAAAATCGGCGATGAACAGTATAAAATCAAACCTGTTTTGGCACAAGGGGTCAATTTCGGTCAGCTCAATTTAATGAGTAATTTCGGCACAAAGTTCAAAAGAAAGTTTCATATCATTTTCTGCAGAAATGTCATGATTTATTTTGATTCACCCACAAAACAAGCTCTTGCAAAAAGATATCACGACGCGTTGGAGGTAGGCGGGTATCTGTTCATAGGGCTCAGCGAAACTTTAAGCGGGATCCAGGGTGACCTGCAACAAGTCCAACCGGCGATCTACAGGAGAGTCAAATAATAGATATTGTGTTGAAATTAACCGAAAAAGTAATAAAACGCTATATATTGCGATAAAAATCAAATAAAAGATAGACAAAATAAGGCCGCCATGTTATAATTCTTTGAATGCGCTTCTTTGTGAACGTATTGTAAATAAAGAATTCATAACGGTGGTCTTCTGTTTATCCGAAGGGAAGAAAGCTTATGTGGAACAACATATTCAAACCGATGGATGTGCTTCAAAAGGGTTTGTCCGTTTCATGGACACGCAATGCGGTGATCCGTAACAACATCGCAAACGTTGAAACCCCAAGGTTTAAAGCATCATATGTCGAGTTTGAAACACTTTTGAGAAGAGCCGCTAAAGAAAAAGGTTTCAAAGCGACAACGACACATGTCAACCACCGCGATTTCGGATCGAGAGACCTGATGAGCGTACGCCCCGAAATCAGACAATCAAGAGAATTGTCAATGAGACTCGACGGCAACAACGTAGACATCGAATCGGAAAATGTCAGACTCGCTCAAAACAGCATTTTTTACAACACTCTTGTAGAAAAACTCAACAGCGAAGTAAGACGCCTCCGCATGGCAATAAGCGAAGGCAGATAAAAACTAAGATTTTTGAATTATAAAGGAAATATATATATGTCATTTTTGAGTTCTATGAATATCAGTGCTTCGGCGCTTACGGCGACGAGGTTGAGGATGGATGTAATTGCTGAGAACATGGCCAATGCCGATACGACGAGGACGGAAAACGGAGATCCGTATCGCAGGAAGTTTGTGGTTTTTCAGGAAAGAACACCGGACAGGGGTTTTGCCACGTATTTTAACAGAGCACAAAAAGCTCCGGGCGGAGTGAGGGTGCTTCATATCGGACATGATCAATCGGAATTTAAACTCGATTATAATCCGACACATCAGGATGCGGATGAAAACGGCTATGTCAGACTTCCGAATATAGAAGTGGTTCAGGAAATGGTTGACATGATGGCTGCATATCGCGCCTACGAAGCAAACATAACCGCTCTGAACGTGTTTAAAGACATGGCAATGAAAACCCTTGAAATAGGCCGATAACAAAGCCTTGCAAGCAAAGCTCTGATAAAAACTAAAGTTTTTTGAAAAGCAAGCAAGGCTCTTATGAAAATCAAGAATTTTCGGAGGATGATTATGATAAATCCGTTGACGTCGAATATCAGTAATTTGTTGAATACAGCGCCTGTTACTATCGGTACTGACAGGCTCGGGAAGCCGGATTCGAGGTTTGCCGAGATTTTCAACGAATCGTTGCATACTGCGGGAGTTGCCGATCATATGGATAAAGAGTCTACACTCGAATTGATGATGGGAGAAGCCGATGATTTATCGGGGCTTTTGATAGATATGCAAAAAGCAGAGCTTTCATTACAATTAGCGCTTCAGATAAGAAATAAAGTGATCGATGCATATACCGAAGTTATGAGAATGTCGGTGTAAAATGTCTCCTGCGGGAGCCGGTACGGAAGTTGCCGGCAAATTCATTTAACAGGGGTCGGATATTGGAGGACAGGTTACCGGGAGTGATGATCCGGGAGCCGGGTTGTGAGGAGTGTTTATATGCCGCCTGAACGGGTAATAATGTTTATTATCGGTATGGTCGTTGTTTTGTTCGGTGCTTATTATGTGACATATTATGTCGGAATGAAAGCATCCGGTCAAACACGCGGCGGGATGAGAAACAAAAACATATCCGTTTTAGATCGTTATGCGATCTCCCGCGACAAGCAGTTTTGTATAATCGAAGTGGCGGGAAAAGTATATTTGGTCGGAATGACAAACCACACAATGACGCTGCTCGATTCGTTCGATGCGGCGACTTTTGCTGAATTGACGGAAGAAAATGACGATTCGCTGCCGTGGAATATGACACCGGTCGGACAATACGGAAATAAACTTACAAGAAAGGTCGTTGCTTTCATAGCCAAAAAAACAGGTAAAGCATCATCTGCAACGAATGAAAAAAATAAAGACGATGCAGATGATATAAATGAAAATAAAACCGAATCTTCATTTTCCGAGAGCTTAAAAAACGCACAAAGTGACGCGGATGACAAATCCGCGATCGATCAACCTGAGAAAACGGAGGGTGATTGATGCCGATCGATATAGATACCGGTGGAGATATCGGATCATTAAATCAAATAGTCAGAACACTTTTCGGGGAGAGCGCACAAACGGTGGACATCGTGATCCTGCTGACGATCCTGACGCTCTTACCTTCGATTCTGATGATGCTCACGGGCTTCACAAGAATCATTATTGTATTATCCTTCATAAGACAAGCGCTCGGTATGCAACAAACGCCGCCGAACCAAATACTGATCGGACTTGCATTATTCCTGACATTTTTCGTTATGCAACCCGTATTGTCAAGAGTATACGACGAAGCATATGTTCCTTTTTCGGAAGGAGAGATATCACAGGAAGAATTTATCGAAACGGCAATGGTCCCGCTCAGAGAATTTATGGAATACCAGACTTTCGAATCTGATATGAGCTTTTTCATGGCAATGGCGGGAGATGATTATCCCGATCTTGAATCACTCCCCAACAGCGTCCTGATCCCCGCTTTTATTACAAGCGAGATAAAACACGCTATGTGGATAGGATTTATGATCTACATTCCGTTTATCGTAATAGATATGATAGTCGCAAGCACATTGATGTCAATGGGTATGATGATGCTTCCGCCCGCAATGATATCGCTGCCTTTTAAAGTTCTTTTGTTCGTTATGGTCGACGGTTGGCAACTTATAATCGGTTCTCTGTTTCAAACCTTCTTATGACGAAAGCGGTGCAGGGCACCGCAAGGGTTCATATATGAAACCCCGGAAAAATAAACCAAGGAGGTACCGGCATGATATCACAAGGAGAAATAATCAGTATACTGACACAGGCGATCACCACTGTTATCATATGTGCCGCACCGATGTTGCTCGTAGCGATGATCGTCGGGTTGTTGGTATCGATTTTTCAGGCAACGACACAAATAAACGAACAAACACTCGCCTTTGTGCCTAAAATAGTATGCGTCATGTTGGCACTGCTTATTTTCGGCAGTTTCATATTCAGCACCGTAGGCGGTTTTGTCACACGTTTGTTTAATTCAATAAACACGATAATCATTACATAACGGTACATTGATATGACATCATTGGTTGCTGATATCCTGCTCAGTGCGGACTATTTTATACTTATCATGTTCAGAGTCGGCGGACTTGTACTTGCATCACCCATTTTCGGCAGAGTCAATGTCCCTTTGATCGCAAAAATCGGTCTTGCTCTTTCATTGGGGTTCATGTTTTTCAACATCTATCCTCAAACAGTCGGGATTTATTACAACACACTTTTAGGTTACACATTGTTGTGTGCGGGAGAATTATTACTCGGAATGGCGCTTGCATATGTAACAAATATTTTCTTTTCACTTGTTGCTTTTACGGCGGGACAACTCATCGACATGCAGATCGGTTTCGGTATAGTCAACGTTTTTGATGCTCAAAACAATACACAGGTACCGATGATGGGTAACGTACTCAATATCATGTTTATTCTTATATTCTTCGCTGTGGACGGGCATTTAAGGCTTATCGAAATGGTTTATCTGACTGTTGAACGAATGCCGATCGGAACATTGATATTTTCGGCAAATATGGGTATCACCGCACTTGAACTGTTTATGAGAGCCTTTGTTTTGGGAGTTATGGTAGCACTTCCCGTAATAGCTTCCGGTCTCACGATAGAAATGGGTTTCGGAATGTTGATGCGTGCGGTTCCTCAAATCCATATGTTCGTGGTCGGGATCCCGCTTAAAATGCTGGTCGGAATAACATTGTTCATTGTCACTTTACCTGTTTTCGCCAATTTCAGCCTCAGGATTTTTAATGAATTGTTTCTCGGTATCGGAAAAATGTTTGCCAATTTTATCGCTTAAAAGGTTTGAGTTATGGGTGGAGAAAAAACAGAAAAGGCGACTTCGAAGAAGCGACGGGACGCCAGAAAAAAAGGGCAGGTACGTCGCAGTCAAGAGGTGAATACGGCATTTTGCGCCATCATCATGTTCGGGTTACTCTTTGCTATCTGGCCGAACTTTGTAAATCAAATGACCGGGATCTTCACAGATAATTTAAGCAGTGCATCGCTTACGATGGTCAGCGGCGGTCTTAACGTAAATCAGGTATCGGCATTATTTTTAAGACTCATGATAGGTTTCTTTACCATAATGGCTCCGCTTTTGGGTGCGGCTTTACTGTCGGGTATCGCGGCAAATATTCTTCAGGTCGGATTTATGTTCACAACCGAAACGATGAAAGTTAAGCTTAATAAAATCAATCCCATCAACGGATTTAAGCAAATGTTTTCAATGAAAAAAGTTGTGGAACTGGTAAAGAACATCCTTAAAATATTCGCGGTCGGATATGTTGCATATAATGATTATATAAATCTTTTGGAAAAATTCGGTAACTATGTCGGTCAGGACATATATGTTTCGTTTATCGATATAATGCAAACAGCGTTTCTTATGGCATTGAAAATGTGTCTGGTCATGGTTTTTATTGCGGTTGCCGATTTTCTGTATCAGTGGTGGAAATACGAAAAAGATTTAAAAATGAGCAAACAGGAAGTCAAAGACGAATATAAAATGATGGAAGGCGATCCTAAGATAAAAGGCAAAATCAGGCAAAAACAAATGCAAATGAGCGCAATGCGTATGATGCAGCAAGTTCCTGAAGCCGATGTTGTCATAACAAACCCGACACACTATTCAATAGCTTTGGCATATGACGACAGTGTAAACACAGCGCCGCAAGTCATAGCAAAAGGGCAGGATTATGTTGCTTTGAAAATCAGAGAAACGGCAATAGAAAACGGCGTTCAGATCGTTGAAAATCCGCCTCTTGCGCAATCACTTTATGCCGTTTGCGAAGTCGGCGATGAAATACCGGATGAATTATATCAGGCAGTAGCCGATATATTGGTTTTTGTTTACAGGCAGAAAGGGAAAATAAAGTAAAGCAAAGGTGGTGAGACGGTAATATGAAAATATCGGATGTAGCGATAGCGATAATTCTTTTGGCTATTCTTGTTATCATTATTTTTCCGGCACAACCTGCACTTATGGACTTTCTTTTGATTGTAAATATGGCGATTTGTGTGATCGTTTTGTTGTTTTCGCTTTATGTCAGAGATCCTGTCGATTTTTCGGTATTTCCGACGATCCTCTTATTTATTACAGTTTTCCGTCTTGCGCTGAACCTTGCATCAACACGCCTTATTCTCGGAAATGAAGGTTATGCGGGTGAAGTTATAAGGGCTTTCGGAGAAGTAGTTGTCGGCGGAAATCTTGCAGTCGGTGTTGTTACGTTTCTTATAATTCTGATCGTTCAGTTCATGGTTATCACAAAGGGTGCCGAACGTGTATCGGAAGTCAGTGCAAGATTTACACTCGATGCGATGCCGGGTAAGCAAATGGCGATCGATGCCGATCTGAACAGCGGATTTATAGATGAAGACACAGCGCGTAAAAGACGAGAAAAAATACAACATGAAGCTGACTTTCACGGAGCTATGGACGGTGCAAGTAAGTTTATCAAAGGTGACGCCGTAGCAGGTCTTTTGGTCACATTTGTCAATGCGATCGGCGGCATTATTATGGGAATGCTGACCATGGATGCAGAGATTGGAGAAATAGCTCAAATATTCACACTTGCAACCATAGGCGACGGCCTTATTACACAAATACCGGCACTTCTCATTTCAACAGCTTCGGGTATTATCGTTACCCGTTCGGGAAGAGACGAGACATTCGGCGGAGAATTGTCGAAACAGGTGCTTGCGCAGCCGAATGCACTTATCATGGCAGGCGTGCTGATAATCCTTATCAGTCTTATGCCGGGTCTTCCGACGATACCGATGTGGATCGTAGCTATTACATTAATGGTAATCGGTTATGTTGTACTCAGCAAAATGCAGAAAGAAGCTGTTGTTGAAGAGCATGTCGAAGAAGAAGTTGCTGCAGAAGAAAAACGCAAGCCTGAAAGTGTTACGGCATTATTGCAGGTCGATCCCATCGAACTTGAATTCGGTTACGGGATCGTTCCGATGGTCGATGTGTCACAGGGCGGTGACCTGCTTGATCGCGTTGTTATGATAAGACGCCAGTGTGCTATAGATATGGGTGTTATCGTTCCTGCAATCAGGCTGCGGGATAATATACAGCTTGGCACAAATGCTTATTCCATCAAAATCAAAGGAGTGGAAATCGCCAAAGGCGAAGTCATGGCAGATCATTTGTTGGCGCTCAGTTCGGGAGAAGTTGAGGAAGAGATCTACGGAATCCCGACTGTCGAGCCGACGTTCGGACTTCCGGCATTATGGATTCCCAAGAGTGACCGTGAAGAGGCTGAGATCATGGGTTATTCAACTGTTGATCCGCCGTCGGTCATTGCTACGCATCTGACCGAAATAATCAAACGCTACGGTCACGAACTTCTCAATCGCCAGCAGGTTCAGACGCTTATTGACAATCTTAAGAAAACACAGCCGGCTCTTGTTGATGAAGTTGTACCGAAAATGTTCTCTCTCGGTGAAATACAAAAAATATTGGGAAATCTTCTTTCAGAGAACATTCCGATCCGCGACATGGCTTCCATCATGGAAGCACTCAGCGATTACGGCAACCTTACACGCGACCCGGATATGTTGACGGAGTACGTCAGACAAGCGCTCAGACGTTCCATTTCCAAGCGCTTCATACCGGAAGACGTTGCATATGCGATCACTCTCGATCCTTCGCTTGAACAGTTGATATTAGACAGTACCAAGCAGTCAGAACACGGTTCATATCTTGCAATTGAGCCGTTCCAGGTGCATTCGATTTTTGACAGATTGAGATCGATCATTGAAAACATGAAAAACAAAGGCAGAACACCGGTCATTCTGACGTCTCCTCTTGTGAGAAGACAATTCAGAAAAATTTCAGAGCAAATTTCTCCCGAGCTTGCGGTTTTATCGTATAATGAAATTGACAGCGGTGTCGAAGTATTATCGGAAGGTGTAGTAAGGCTCTAATATGCAAGTAAAAAGATATCATGCCGAAAATATGAAACAGGCAATGGATGCGGCTATTCGTGAGTTGGGTTCGGATGCCGTGATGATAACTCAAAACAAGGTTCGCAGAAAAGGTTTGAAAAATCTGTTTCGCAAGCCGTTACTTGAAGTTCAGTTTGCATACGATCCTGCAAACACACCTGCAGCTAAGAAGTTGAGCATGCCTTATAATCCGCCGTTAAATTCATCTTTATCGGAGGATCCGTATCAGGGGTATGCACCGGACAGTAAAGGGAAACAAGCGACTTTGAATAATGAGCAATTGGAACAACTGGATAAAAGAATGAATTCGTTTGAATCGATGTTGACAGACTTTTTGGATAAGTTTTCATATGTAAAACGAGATATCACATATGATTATCCGGAAGAGATCCAAACACTGCTTGCAAGACTTATTGATGCTCAGGTGAGAGAAGAGCTTGCTCATTCCCTTGCAAAACAAGCGGAACAGATGCTCCGGCAACAACCGGGGACAAGTGCGGTTGAGATCATTGAACATCTTATGTTGGAGCAATTCGGCAGGTCTGAACCGATTTTACACAAAAAATTTACACAAAAGATAATCCTTGTTTTGGGTCCGACCGGTGTTGGTAAGACCACGACCATTGTGAAACTTGCGGCTGACTTTGCTGTCAAACAAAAAAAGAATGTCGGTATCATCAACACGGATACATACAGGATCGGTGCTCAGGAACAACTTCAAACTTATGCAGATATCCTCGGTGTTCCGCTTCAGGTCGTATATCATCCGCACGAACTTGAAGATGCGATGAAAAATATGTCGGACAGAGATATAATTTTTGTGGATACGGCAGGCAAACGCCCGGGTGATGAACAGCATAAAGAGGATTTGCTTGACATCGTTCGAATGTTAAAACCGGAAGATATATTGCTTTGCCTTTCAGCTACGACAAGCTTTGCGTCCATAAAAGAAATGGTCGATACATACGGATTTGTTGACAATTACAGAGTTATGATAACCAAGCTCGACGAAACAAAATACAGAGGCACGGCATTGAATATAAGTTGGTATACTCAAAGGCCGTTGGCATATATTACGACGGGGCAAAATGTACCGGATGATATCGAGGTTGCGGATGTTGAATCACTGGTAAGACAAATAGTCAGGGAATAATGGTGTTTTATGTATGATCAGGCTACAAATTTAAGAGAACTGATGGGTAAAACGCAGGATGTGCGTGTCATTTCGATCGCCAGCGGTAAAGGCGGAGTCGGAAAATCAAGTATTGCCGTAAATCTTGCTATAACCATGAGCAGACTCGGAGTACGGGTCCTGATTTTGGATGCCGATTTCGGACTTGCAAATGTGGATGTTATGCTCGGTATCACAACAAGACTTGATATGAGTTATTTTCTGCGCGGCGAAAAAACACTGCATGAAATAATTCAACTCGGACATGAAGGTGTTCGGTTTATTTCGGGCGGTTCGGGAGTTAATGAGCTTATTAATATGCGTGAAGAACAGCTTTCGAGTCTTCTTGCAAAGATCGTTCATATCGACGCTCCGATCGATTTGATAATAATGGATGCGGGTGCCGGTGTCAGCAATACGATCATGCAGGTCTTGCTTGCATCATCAGAAACTATTGTGGTAACGACTTCAGAACCGACATCAGTGCTTGATGCTTATGCGTTGGTTAAAACCATTGTTAAATACGATGCTTCGCATCCTTTGCATGTGCTTGCCAATAAATGTGAGAACGCTAAAGAAGCTCAAAATGTTCAAACCGGGTTTGTTACGGTTTGCGGCAGACATTTAGGTAAAAACATCAATCCGCTCGGTCTTATATCTTACAATCACGATTTTACCACAGCTATAAAAAGACAGGTCCCGATAACCGTCAGTGATCCCTACAGCGCTGCGACAAGGGAATTTGATGTTATAGCAAGGACTATCCTCAATATGCCTAATGAAAAGACATCTTACAGTGTTTTGTCGAGAGTGTTTTCACGCATGCTCGGTATGAACAAGGGGGCGGTGGGTGTTTAAATGAGCGGCAATCAGGTTTTTGAAGAAGAATCGATCGTTGTCGGGGATAAAGTGGACATTGTAACGCAATCGGGCGAAGTCTACAGGACGATGATCGAGGACAGGTTTAACGACGGTCCGTTTCTTGCCGGTATCCCGAATAAAAAGGGATCATATATGTATGTCAATCAGGATGACGATATATATTTAGTCTTTTATCGCGATTCGGGCAGATATATCGTCCAAATGAAGGTCATTGCTCTTGAAAACCGCGGTGAGATCCGCTATATGTGGCTTGTTCAAAAAACACTTGCTCAAAAAAATCAAAGACGAAATGCTTTTCGTTTGCCGGTGAGCTTTGATGTGCAAATATACGATTATATGGAAGATATTGAACAGGGTTTAACTTATGTACCGGATGAAGTCAAGGCAGTTGCTTTGGAAATGGTGAGCAGCAGAGATATCAGTGTAACGGGGATTTCACTCCAAACAAAGAAAAAATACGAACTCGGAGAAAACTATTTATTGAGTCTGCATTTCAACAGGACATCGGCAGCTCTGCGAAACCGCGCCGCAAGCGCCGACACTACTCCCGCACTGCACTTGACCGCAACGGTCAGGAGGTGCATACCTTGGCGCACGGGTACAACATTCAATACCGGGATGCAATTTTTCGGTATGACAGAAAATATGAGCGACGGAATCGCAAGATATGTTTTAACAGAACAACAAAGACAACTGAAGAGAAAAAACAGATATATTTAATTTTTCAACACTTTATGTTATAATAATACAGCCATGCAAGCATGACACTGCCATACAAGTATGGCATTAGGGAATTGATGTCAATTCTTTGTCACACGGAGGCATTCTTTACAAAAGCCGGAAGTTATTGGAGGGATTGCAGGAATGAGTGAAACGGGGAAGAAGCTCGGTCCTGAAGAGCTTGATGAGTTATGGACAGCTTTTAAGGAAAACGGAGACATCGACGCCAAAAATGAATTACTGCTTCACTACGGTTATCTTGTAAAATGGATAGTTCGTCGAATGATGCCCAAATATAATAATTATAACGAATATGATGATCTTGTCAGTTGCGGGATGATCGGTTTGATCGATGCAGTTGATAAATTTGAATTAAAACATGAAGTAAAGTTTGAAACATATGCGGTAACAAGGATCCGCGGTGAAATACTTGATTACATGAGATCTCAGGACTGGGCTTCGCCGAGTCTGCGTAAAAAAATCAGTGCGATCAACACGGCTTATGAGCAATTTGAAAGCAAAAATCCGGACGGTCCGGTCGATCAACAGGTAGCCGATTCATTGGGGATGCCGGTAGAGCAGGTCCATAAAGTGCTCAATCAAACACATATGTTCAACCTGATTAATTTTGAAGATGCTTTGGGAACGGCAAATCCCGAAGCGGAAATCAGAAATCGTGATGAAAAAACTCCCGAAGATGAACTGCTTGAAAAAGAAAAAAAAGCAGTGCTGGTGGAGGTTATCGACGAACTGCCGGAAAAAGAAAGAACAGTCATAACGCTTTATTATTATGAAGGGTTGTTACTTAAAGAAATCGCAGATATTTTAAATGTTACGGAATCGCGTGTTTCGCAAATACATTCGAAGGTATTGACAAAAATGCGGGCAAAGCTTGAAAAGGTCGTATAAGTCAGAGACAAAAATGTTACATGTCTCAAGATAAAATCATTAGGGTGATTCAATATGGATGCTGCATATATTATTACCTATGAAGAAGACGGTGTATATTTAGAGATATTCCCCGAAAGCCCTGAACGGGAAGAGTTTGTCAGCAGCGATCTGATGCATCATTTAAGTCGCAAGGGGATAGTAAATCTCGGTATTTCAGCCGTTCAAAATCTTGTCGCCGAAGGAAGCGGACGGGCACAAATCGCTGTGTCTCAAACCGAATTCATTTACGGCGAAGATTTAAGTATTACCGTAGAACCCGACGAAACGGAAGTAAGCGCCAGACTTTTACCGCCGGAACCAAAGGGTTCTGTTTTGGATATAAATACAGCGCAAACAAAATTAAAAGAAGCGGGTATCGTAAACGGGATCGACGATGATGCATTATCTGAAATGCTTGAAAAAAAAGATTACGGAGAGCCTTTTGTTGTGGCAAAAGCAACAGCTCCTGTCGACGGTGATGACGGTAAATTGATTTTTAATTTTTCCACCGATGAAAGAACAGGGTCTCCGAGAGAAATCGGCGGCGGAAGAGTTGATTATCGTTCGTTGGATCTTTATGTTCCGGTCACCGAAGGTCAGCTTCTGGTGACAAGAACTTCGGCTACGGAAGGCACTGCCGGACTTTCGGTGAAAGGTAATCCGATAAAGCAACGTCCGGGCAAAGAAACAGTTTTACCTCGGGGTAAAAATGTAATTATCAACGATGCGAAAACAGAAATGACTGCCGCATGTGCGGGTATGGTCGATTATATTAAAAATGTTATCACCGTTTCCAATGTTTATACAATAAAAGGCGACTGTGACATGAGTGTCGGAAACATTGATTTTGAAGGAAGTGTCAATGTTACGGGCAGTGTTCGTTCGGGTCACACGATAAAAGCAACAAGCGGCATAACCGTAGCCGGCAGCGTTGAAGCGGCAAAACTTATTGCAGGCGGAAATGTTGAAGTCAAAGGCGGTATGCAGGGGTCCGGCAAGGGGCATATTGAAGCGGGCGGTTCGGTTACGATCATGTATATCGAACAGGGGTCGATACAGGCAGACGGTCCTGTCAAAGTCGATGTCAGCATCCACAGCAATGTAGAGACAGGCGATTCTTTTACGGCTCTGGGTAAAAGAGGTGCAATAATCGGAGGCAGCGTTGCAGCCGGAGGAAATATCGTAACAAACTACATTGGTACTTTATCAAACACAAAAACAAATGCAGAGGTCGGCGTTATGCCGAGAAAACGTGCACGCCTGTTGGTGCTTGAAAAAGAAACAGAACGTTTGGCAAGTGATAAGCTGAAACTCGACCAGCTTGATAATTATCTCGCCAAATCACAGGGTTCGATGGATAATGAGACTTGGACAAAGTTGCATATTTCAGGTATCGAAAACAGGCGTATCAATAACGAGGATTCCGAAGCTGTTTCTGCAGAGATCGCTGCTTTGAAATACGATATGGAGCATGCAACAGAGAGCAAAATCCATGTTTTTGAAACTGCGTTTCCGGGTTCTCGCATCACAATAGGTTCGGGTCAATACAAAGTGAATACCGAAATCGGTTACGCTACATTCAAATACAGCAACGGCGAGGTCACCTACGGTCCGTGTGAAATCAGTAAGGGAGATGTGAAGTAAGGGCTTTTCTAAGGAGGCGTTTATTATGTCTATCAGAGGTATCGATACACAAATTATGATAACGCGTGCAACCGATTTTGTGCGCGAGGCAAACAGCGTCCAAAGACAACCCGAAATCGCACAGGATCACTTGGCGGCTCAGGCAAAAATCGAGAGCACACAAGACCAATCACGCGTAAATGCAACAACCGAATCAGAAATGGAAAACATCCGCACCGATGTCGACGAAGACGGTTCAAACGCTTCGGGAGAAGAACAATCAAACCGCAAAAAACAAAACGAAGACCCCGAAGATGTCCCCGTCGACCTCAGAGTAGCGCCCGCACTGCATGACCAACTTATAGATATAACAGTTTAATTATACTGCTCCGAAGCTTACTGAAATTTACTTTTGCCAATCATATTTTAAGGATAGTTTTATGTTAGAGTATTATGCTTTTGCTTTGTTTATTGCCGGGCTTATTTGTGTTATTGCCATTATTTGTAAGGTTTTGTTTGCTAATGTGAAGAGGCAGAAGAAGTTGCTGGATGAAAGAGAGTCGCAGATTTTGCAGCTTTATACTTCTGTTGAGACTTTGATGGAAGAGTTTAACGATCAGATAAAAATCACTACTGATGAACTCAGGGAGCAAGAGTATCGGGCGACGGCTCATATGACGGCGTTTGATTTGCCGCCGGAGCTTGAACATAAAGAACAGGTACTAGAAAGGTTACCGAGAACTTTACCGCTCGATGCTAACAGGATCAGGGTTGCGGGTGAGGTGCTTGAGAGAGCGGAGCGGATAATCAAGAATGATAATATTGTTGCGCCGGTCGGTAATCATGCCGTTAATGTTGCGCCTGAGCAGGGGTTGAGCGGATCAGGCAGGGAGAGAGAGACCGGAAATGCGGTTTTTCAGAAGTTTTTTGATGATTCGGTCGATGCAAATCCTTCAACTGCAGAGCTTTCGAGTGCTCAAACCAGGAGCAGTGCGATTTTAGCTTTGGCAAACAGAGGCAAGTCCGATGTGGAGATCGCGAGTGAGCTTGGGATCACGAGAAATGAAGTGCAGCTTGTAATCGGTTTGAAGCGTTAATTCCTGCCGATATTACGGCAGCAAATTGTTAATTATTTTATCCGAAAATTTTATCAAAAACTGTTAAGTTATGAGGAGAAAAGTACGATACTTAAAACAGGAATGAAATTTCCGTTATTGCGCGTGTTTTAAGGAGTATTTAAGTATGGTACGTGGTCTGTATATTGCGGGAACAGGGATGTTGTTGCAGCGCAGAAGGATGGAAACCATAACAAACAACATAGCAAATGTTGAAACGACTGCATATAAAAAAGAATTTAATGTTGCTCACACTTTTGATGATGTTATGACAAGACGAATAAATGATTATTTACCGCGAAACAACACGGGTCGTTTGGTGGGGCCTTTGAATCTCGGTACTCAGGTGGATCATTTATATATCGATTTTGATCAGGGTGCGCTTGAAGGAACAGAGAGACCGACCGATCTTGCACTCATCGGAGATGCGTTTTTCGTGGTGCAGACTGCAGACGGTGAACGTTATACAAAGACAGGGCATTTTTACATCAATGACGGCGGGTTTTTGATCGACGGTGAAGGCAATCTGCTCCTCGGTGAAAACGGTCCGATAAATGTCGGAGGCTTGAATTTTTCGGTAGACAGTTCGGGAAATGTATTTGATGCAAACGGGTATATCGATACGATCAGAGTCGTTTCTTTTGAAGATAATACACAA
>Ga0123356_10000516_pt1 | contig 42940 bp, 34 predicted proteins | sample TergutEmb28metaG_2_FD_92546 | JGI IMG/M metagenome (GOLD analysis project Ga0123356, IMG submission 92546) | Embiratermes neotenicus P3 segment gut microbial communities from Petit-Saut dam, French Guiana - Emb289 P3 | ecosystem: Host-associated > Arthropoda: Insects > Digestive system > Gut ...
TAGTGCAGGAAAAAACCGCAAAACTAAAAACTATCAATAAACCTAAAATTGCTTTTTTCATATAAAACTCCTTATATATGAATTGTATCATAATTTTTGAGATATGAAACCTGCCCCCCAACTAGTAGTATGGTACATAAATACTGGCAGTTTTTTAGGAAAAATGGCTGTTTTTAGGGGTTTACTAATAAATGGTAATATTATATAATGAAGATAGGTAGTAATTATATATTAAGGAATTACAATACATTTCCATGCATATCAAATAAACCCCAAGCATTTGCCCTCTTATGCCCTACTGGATGTGATCTATCATTACTATTATCTACATACCAACCGGTACTATCGCTTATAGTTGCACCGGTATTATATGCAGTTGTTGTACCGGCTCGGCATGCGTATTCCCATTCCGCTTCTGTCGGCAATCTGTAACCATTTGCATTAATATTCCAGGTTACATTCGTTCCATTTATAGTATACGCAGGAGTAAGACCTTCTCGTTGGCTTAATTTGTTGCAATACTCTACCGCATTAAACCAGCTAACATTTTCCACAGGCAGATTATCTCCTTTAAAATAACTTGGGTTCGTTCCCATCACTTCCTGATATTCTTTCTGCGTTACCTGATATTTTCCCATGAAAAAAGAGCCTACCGTTACCTGTCGTTGTATTTCATCACTATTTCTTCCCGGCTCATTTGCAGGGCTTCCCATTGTAAAAGTACCGCCATTAATGCGTACCATGTTATCAGAAACAGGGCGCTGCTGTTCCGTTTGGGTTTGTTGTGTTCCAGTAGACTGCTGTCGTGCTCTTGGATTTAGTGAGTAATAATCCAAACTGATAATACTCCCATCATGATACGGGCGCTGTCTATTGCTGGTCAGCCTTAGGGTTTCGCGGGTTATGCTTCTTATTAATATGCTAATGTCTTCGGTATTTTCCATGTTCTGCAAGAATGCTTCGGCAAAAGGGCTGTTGCGTTTTCCAGCGGTTCCGTCAGCGGCAACATCGTTGGCTGCTGTGGAATAGATAATAAATAAATCCGGCGGTAAATTATTTACTACGCCTAAACCTCTGGATAAGCTGCGGCTGCTTCCGGTTCTGTTTCTAAAAGGATTATTTCTGCAGGCATCCAATACTACAATATTGATTTTATTTCGCGCTATTTTATCAAATGATTCTATTAACCTGTTTACAGGATACGAAGAAAATTTAGCGGAGACATCGTCTGTATCATCTACATCAACAGGTAATAGAAAGTTCTCACCGTCTATCTCTACACCATGTCCTGCAAACCAGAAAAATCCTTCATTGTTTCTGTTCTGCGCAAGCCTCTGCAAATAATTGCTTATTACCCTGTTCATCGCTGCATTACCAAGATTTGTATGCAATTCAACCTGATAGCCAAGTGTACGTAATTTCGCCGCAATATCAGACGCGTCATTTACAGGATTTGCCAGCCTTTCAATTGTTGTGTAGCTGCCATTTCCAATGACTAGGGCATATCTTTGCTGGGCGGATACATTTTGCTGTACGCAAACGCATAATATAATTGCAATAAATAAAAACGACAATGCTTTTTTCATAACCAATACTCACCTTTTAAAAATTAAATTTGAATGAAGCCATAGAGGGCACAGCCACCCTGGCTACAGCCATAGCATTATTAATTTCCTGTAAAACATTATTATTATTAAAGCTAACTATAACCCAGCAAGTATTATCGTTAGCATAATCAAAATCTACAACTCTTGAACCTGTAAGCTCAGAACGTGACAGCGTTATAGCTATTGTTTCTTCAAATAATTTTACATCATTATTCGAAAACGAGCTTAAAGCTGCAGAATAATCCAGAAATGCATCTCTGACAATTGCGATTATTTGCCGCGAAATTTCTTCTCGTGCACGAACTGTAGCAATGGTACGAGATTGAGCCTGAGTAGCCATTCTTGCAGAACCTACGCCAACCATTGAGTCTACTGGAGAGTTTCTGATAGCTTCTCTTACAAAAACCGGTGAATTCCTGATGACTCCTCTTACAAAAAGAGCAATATTACTATTAACATTTTTATCAGTAGGTATTGATTGTAATGAAGCCATAGCGGGTACGGCCAGCCTGGCTACATTCATAGCATTATTTATTTCCTGTAAAACATTGTTCTTATTAAAGCTAACTATAACCCAGCAAGTATTATCGTTAGTATAATCAAAATCTACAACTCTGGCGCCTGTAAGTTCAGAACTTGTCAGCGTCTTAGCCATAGTTTCTTCAAATAATTTTACATCATTAGTCGAAAACGAGCCTAAAACCGCGGCATAATCCCGAAATGCATCGCTGACAATTGCGATTATTTGCCGTGAAATTTCTTCTCGTGCACGAACTGTAGCAATGGTACGAGATTGACCTTGTGTAGCCATCCTTGCAGAACCAACACCAACAATTGAATCTGCTGGAGATTTTTTTATGGCTTCTCTTACAAAAACAGGAGAATTTCTGATGACTTCTCTTACAAAAATAATTCTATCTTCAGGAATTGTTTGAACTGGCTGCGTAACAGTGGTTGTATTTGTCGTCTGTGTTCCAGTTGTTTGCTGAGGCCGCGTGCCAAGAAAAGCTGATGTTGCGCCGGCAAATCTAAGTGATAGTTCGGGATGCTGTGTTCCGTTTGTTTCATTTATTACATTTCCCATTGTTTTATCGAATACTTCAAAGACACTTAAGCCGGGAGTTCTAAGGTTGTTAAGAAGATGGTTGGTAAATAGCCCATTGCGTCCTGTTCCGTCTGCTGCTGTTGAATTGGCGCCGGTGGCATACATTACAATGCTTCCGCTAGGAGCACGGCTTGCAACAGAAAGCCCGCGGCTGCCGCTTCGCGCCCAGCCAAAGGGATTATCTCGGCAGGCATCAAGAACAATCATATTAAGTTCATTTCCGGCTTCGCTAAGGCTGTCTAAAACAAATTGCAGTGAAACTGCTCTATCTCGCAGTTGTGTTTCTGTGCGGATGTTATCAGCAACAACAGGAATCAGGTAATTCTCTCCGCTGGATTGCACTCCGTGTCCGGCAAAAAAGAAAAATCCGTAGGTGTTACGTGATACGCTAAGTCTGCGTTTAAGATTTAATACTGCGGTCTCCATTTGTTCAAGGTTACCGTTCAGCACTTTTTCTACGGTAAACCCAAGGTTACGCAAAGCAGTTTCCATGTCGTTGGCATCATTAACGGGATTTGCAAGGCGGGAAATTCCTGTGTAGTTTCCGTTACCGATTACCAGCGCGTGTTTCTGCTGAGCGGAAATATTTTGGTGTACGCAAACGCATAATATAATTGCAATAAATAAAAACGGCAATGCTTTTTTCATAATTTACTCCTAATTCACCGCAGAGCGTACCGGACGAATGCCAATGTGTCTATAACGATCGGTAGGCTCATGCCAATTACGATTCGCGGAACGAGCAAAGATTGCTTCATTGAACCAACTGCCGCCGCGCAGCACACGATGAGTCCCGAAAGATGCTCCTGTTGGATTCGTCAATGGACCTGATTGATATTGAGATTCATACCAATCCCAGCACCATTCATAAACATTCCCATGCATATCAAATAATCCCCAGGCATTAGCACGTTTAAAACCAACGGGATGAGTCCTGCCATCGCTATTAACATCATACCAGCCTGTACTATCGTTAATAACAGCTCCAGTATTGTATGCAGTAGTAGTCCCGGCGCGGCATGCGTATTCCCATTCTGCTTCTGTTGGTAATCTATAACCATTTGCATTAACATTCCACGTTACATTCGTTCCGTTTATCGTATACGCAGGCGTAAGACCTTCCCTTTGACTTAACTTGTTGCAGTACTCCACAGCTTCATACCATGTTAAACTATCTACAGGCAGATTATCTCCCTTAAAAAAACTGGTATTTGTTCCCATCACATCCTGATATTCTTTTTGCGTAACCAGATTTTTTCTCATATAAAAAGAACTTACAGTTACTTGCCATTGCTGTTCATTTGATCTTCGCCCCGGTTCATTTTCAGGGCTTCCCATTGTAAATGTACCGCCGTTTATTCGAACCATATTATCAGGCACAGGACGCTGCTGCTCTGTTTGTCTCGGCTGCGTCCCAAGAAACGCAGTTCCAAAATATTGGCTGTAAATAGCAGGCACCTGCTGCCTGTTACTTGCCTGTGAAACCGCTGCTCCGGTACGGTAGAAAATGTCTCTTACATTAATGCCCGGGGTTTTTAATTGGGTTAATAAATGGCTAGTAAAAAGACCATTCCTTCCTACGCCGTCTGATGCAACAGAACCTGCGCTTGTCGCGTATACGATTATACTATCCGCTGGTTGATTTGCTACTACAGCAAGACCGCGGTTCATACTGCGGCTCCACGATGCCGGAAAATCACGGCAGGCATCCAGCACCACAATATTTAGTTCATTACCGGCATCGTTTAATTCTGCAAGCATTGTTTGAACAGAAATTGATGTATCTCCCAGAAAATTTGCGCTTGGTATATTGGCATTTGCAGGAATTAAGAAATTAACGCCATTATGCTGCAAGCCATGTCCTGCATAATAAAAAAATCCGTAACTGCTTTTTGATACAGAGAGCCGGTTTTTAAGACGGATAATACCATCTGCCATTTGCGCGCGGTTTCCGTCTAATATTTTATCTACAGTAAAACCCAGCGCCTGTAAAGCCGCTGTTATGTCGTTGGCATCATTTATGGCGTTGGGTAACGAGCCAAAAGAAGTGTAGTTTCCGTTACCTATTACAAGCGCGAATTTTTGCTGGGCGGAAATATTTTGCTGAATGCAAACACATAATATAATTGCAATAAATAAATACGGCAATGTTTTTTTCATAATTTACTCCTTATCATTTTTTCACTACTCACGGAACCATTCCTGCTCCATGCCCAGCCTCCGCTCCCCTTCGGGTCGCTCCGGCACGGGCATTCCGCCAGAATGGTTCCGCAGAACTCTCAGGGGCGCACCAGCCGGAAGCCAAGAAAGTCGCCCCTGGAGTACGGGAAGTAGTAGTTGAGCCGGTAGGCTGAACGAGTGTTCGTCGCCGAATCGTACCAGCTGCCGCCGCGTAGCACGCGGTAAGAGCCAGAGACCGCTCCCGTTGGATTATTCTGGGCTCCGCTCGGATAAGTGCCATACCAGTCCCAGCACCACTCCCATACATTTCCATGCATATCAAATAACCCCCATGCATTTGCCCGTTTATGCCCTACAGGATGTGTTCTACTATTACTATTATCTCTATACCAACCGGTACTATCGCTTATATTTGCTCCGGTATTGTATGCTGTTGTTGTACCGGCTCGGCAAGCATATTCCCATTCTGCTTCTGTCGGTAATCTGTAACCATTTGCATTTATATTCCAGGTTACATTCTCTCCATTTACGGTATACGCAGGCGTAAGACCTTCTCGTTGGCTTAATTTGTTACAATACTCTACCGCGTTAAACCAGCTAACAGTTTCCACAGGCAGATTATCTCCTTTAAAATGACTTGGGTTCGTTCCCATCACTTCCTGATATTCTTTCTGCGTTACCTGATATTTTCCCATGTAAAAAGAATTAACAGTTACCTGTCGTTGTATTTCATCATCGTATCGTCCCGGTTCATTTGCAGGACTTCCCATTGTAAAAGTACCGCCGTTAATGCGTACCATGTTATCAGGAACAGGGCGCTGCTGTGTTGTTTGTGTTTGCTGTGTGCCGGTTGTTTGCTGAGGTCTGGAACCAAGATAGGCGCTGCCGAAAAAACGCAATGAGATTTCCGGATGCTGTGTTCCGCCGGAGGAAGTCAGTACATCCTGTCCTGTTTTATTAAATAATTCCTGTACATTTATTCCGGGGGTTCTTAAGTTTTTAAGAAGTTCCGTTGTAAAAAGCCCATTTCTGCCGGTTCCGTCTGCTGCGGTTGAATTTGCGCTTGTCGCATACACTACTATGCTTCCAACAGGCGCGCTTACCATTGCAAGTCCGCGGCTGCCGCTGCGTGACCAGCCAAAAGGATTATCACGGCATGCGTCAAGCACAATTATATTCAGATCGTTTTTTGCATCGTTTAGTTCGCTCATCATAAATTGAACAGAAACTGCCCTTTCCCTAAGAGCATTCTCGCTTGGTATATTTGCATTCACCGGTAAAAGATAATTTATACCGCCGGATTGCACACCATGCCCTGCATAAAAGAAAAATCCATAACTGTTTTTTTCTATACTGAGCCTGTTCTTTAATCTGCTTATAGCGTTTTCCATTTGTTCAAGATTACCATCCAGCACTTTGTCTACAGTAAAACCCAGGCTCTGCAAAGCCGTTGCCATATCATTGGCATCGTTTACGGGATTTCTTAATTTGGAGATACTGGTATAGTTACCATTACCAATTACAAGCGCGAATTTTTGCTGGGCAAAAAGCGCTGTGCATACTGTAAGCAATAAAAGAAAAACTAATGTTTTTTTCATGAAACCTCCCGTATAATTAATGTATTGTTAAATCAACTATATCAGCTTTTAATAACTGCCATTTTTGCCAAGTACCAGAACTTATAAATTCAGAATTGATTTTAATAAATTTAGATATATTCATTTTGGTTGTAGCTTGAGCAGTGCGTTCATTGCCGATTATTGTGCTGTTTATTGTTGATTTAACCTGCTCTGCTAAATTAGTAACTGATCTAATCGTAGCCATGACATTTTGTATCTCCATACTTGAACTGTCAGCAGTCCCAATCCCCCATATTAAATCTTCTGGCGGCATTTCGCTTATCCATACAGGCACACTTATTGAATTTACTGCAGTCTGCCTAACAACATAAGGTCTGTTTTGCGTAAAACGATTTCCATTAAAGTTAATATTTTTTTGTAGAACCTCTCTTGAAGCCGGGTATGTATTCTCATATTTTGCATAGTAACTAAAACTTTCGAATTCTCGAATAACTCCAGGTCTTGCATTGCTAATGGAATAAAGACCGTAAAAATGATACTTTTTATCCTGTTCAATCTGAATATGTCTTGCTTCTTCCTGAAATGAAAGACTCTGTATATTAATCTGAGTTATACATTTTAAATTTGTTTCAAAAGAGCTTGTCCCATAATAAGTGTTTGAAGATATATTAGTTACATTAGTATAATTATTATTTATGAATGTACCATTTATAGTGCTCCCCAACCATAAAAAAATTTGCATTCTAACATTTTGTTCAGCATGAACGGATAATTCATTTGTATTGTCCTTAGAAACTGCTTTTGCGGTAAAATATATACGATCATTTCTTAATTGATAATCCCTAAAAAACACCGGAAAATCAGGTCTTGGATTAGCTCTGCCTCTGGATGAATAGGTATATAAAACATATAGTGTTCCATCTTCAGCCATCCATTCAGCTTGTTGATATAATCCGGTACTGTTATTATTTGCATTAATTTGCATATTATATTCTAAAGATTGGTTATTACCATCATAAAAATCAGTAGACATTACTTGAATTTCAGCATTTTTATAAATAGAAAATTGTATAAGCACATCCATCATAGCGCCGGATTTTGCTTCCAGATAATTTTCATAGTTTTCCATTCTTTCCGATCTGCCTACAAAATAAGCCATTCGGTCATTTGTTTGCGGCAGTGTCTGCACCCAATTTGGCACTATATATTCCATTATGGATATATTTGCAGTTTGTCCCTGACGTACCATAACCGCCTGCGGCGCTTTTACAACTTTGCCATCATCTTTTTTTACTGCAACTTCTGTACTTCCAACGCTTACATCTGTAACGGTTAGTGTCCCGCCTGCTTTAATTCTGCTGCCAATTTCCACATTATCTACCATTACAATTCCGGCAATTTCAGATGTAATTTGTATGCTTCCAACAGCGGCTGAAGCGGAAGCTGACGAAGAAGATACAACAGTTACAGTTTGAGCAGAAGCAGACTGAGATGCGGCTTGACCTGTTCCGCCCAGATAAGCTGTCCCAAAAAATTGAGTATATACTGCCGGGATTTGCTGTCTTCTGCTTGCCTGAGAAACTTCTGCTCCTGTTCTGCGAAATATTTCGCCTACTTCCAAACCCGGAATTAGATTTCTTAAAAGCTGAGTTGTAAAAAGGCCATTTCTGCCGGTTCCGTCAGAAGCAACCGAACCTGCGCTAGTTGCGTAAACAATGATGCTTTCTGCCGGCTGACGGCTTATCAGCCCAAGCCCGCGGCTGGCGCTGCGGCTTAATCCAAAAGGATTGTCACGGCATGCATCCAGCACAATAATATTAAGGCTGTTACCCGCGTCGTTTAACTCATCCAGTATTGATTGTACTGCAACCGCCCGGTATCTTAAACGATTTTCACTGTCAATATTTATATCTACAGGAAGCAGATAATTCTCCCCGTTAAACTGAACCCCATGTCCTGCATAAAATAAAAAACCATAGGAATCTTTAGAAGCGCTAAGCCGATTTCTTAACCTTGTAACCGCGCTGTCTATATGTTCTTGTGTAGCATTCAATAGTTTATCTACAGTAAACCCTAATCTTTGTAAAGCTGCTGTAATGTCATTGGCATCATTTACAGGGTTTCTTAATTTAGATATAGTTGTATAATCCGCATTACCAATTACAAGCGCGAATTTTTGCTGGGCAAAAAGCGCTGTGCATACTGTAAGCAATATAAGAAAAACTAATGTTTTTTTCACAAAAAAAACTCCTTGCGATTTTATCTTCCGCTAAAATAACTTCTTATTTCTCTTTCTATAAATGAATTGGGTACAGCTAAAGGTTTTCGGCTAATATTTATATCAACTCTTTCTGATATATTATATTGTCCTATTATGCCGCTTGCGCTGAAATTTCCGCTTTGATCATTTCCGTTAAAAACTCCGCCTTTTCTTTCTATGCCGGCTCGTACAGAATTAATTGCCTGCCCTATATCTCTTGGTCTGTCAATTGAAAATCTTAAACCCGCGCTTCTTGTAGCGGTATATTCATTGCCGTTGCGTATATTAAAAATTATTGCATTTGCTGTTACAGTATATTTTCCCGTTGTTCCGCCTACACTAAATGTTCCTTCTCTTTCATTTCCGTTAAATGTTCCGCCGTTTTGCTGTATATTTGCGCGAATAGCCTGTATGGCTTCTGTTATGTTATTCGGTCTTTCATAAGAAAAAGTATTATCGTAATAACTGGAAGATAAACTTGTAAAACTAAAACGTGTGGATACTGTTCCTGCCGCGATAATTTGATTATTGTCCGGCAGATTCTGCAGTCTTACTCCGACACCTCTGGATGCCGATGCAATTTCATTTCTAATATCAGAAAATTGCTGACCTGATGCGACAACTACAATTGTATCCTGCCCAAAAGGCGGTTCAATTACATACTGTATGGGAGCTTCCGGAATAGTGCGCTGTACATTTGCCTGAAGATAATTGTTTGTATTTGCCGAATTTGGATAAATCAATTGCATCTGATTGTTTATATCAATATGATAAACTTTAAAATAACAATTACGATTAGATAAAATAGTTATTCTTAATTCATCGCCTTCTATAAAAGTAAAACTGTCTGTATTGGGCCATGCTGTTATTTCAAAAGCCGCGGATGCCGTATTTTGCTCCTGAACAGGACGGGTATTATCCTGCGCAATAGGAACTTTCAATTGCTCCAAAATCTGTTCCCGTTCCTGTACTGCATGCTGATTAGGCGGCTCTATACTAATTCCCATTTGCGTAAGCTCTGCCACTGTAATGGTAAAATTTTGCGAATTAACTACAGAATTATTGGAAGAAAGCTGTAATGTTACATCTACAGAATTACCGCGTACAAAATATGTGCCGGAAATAATTCCATTTCTCGCTACACTCGGACGGGATGATGGCATGCCTCTTGTCGGCGCTATAACATTAAATAAACTGTTATTTACCGCATTATGACTTATTTTATCCGACAACCATCGTGAAAATGCGCTGGGTGTGTCTACTCCATCGCGCGTAAGAGAGCCTAAACTTACATCCATGGCAAAATTCAATCGTACAGAAAGGCCATCTACTGCCTGTTTTATTCTGGTTTCCACATTCTGCGCAAAAACAACAGATATACAAACAAAAATTAACAATAAAACCATTAAATACTTTTTCATAAAACAACCTCTTGATAATTTATATTTACTCTTTAATAAATTTCCCCTGCGAATTAAGGCGCGCGATAATAAACGGCCTATCATACCAGTCGCTTACGCCGGAAAGCGTTATTGCAAAACCATAATCCGGCGCGTTTGTTATTGCTGTTACAAGGGATGCTTGTGCAATATTGCCCCCCCTTAACGAAGAATCTGTTAATTCTTCACGCCAAATAAGAGAACCATCTGCTATGTTTATCGCGTCTATAAACGGAGTTCCGTTTCTTCCATGAGTTTCTCTTGCCCGCATTGTACCTGCAAGAATAATACGTCCGTTTTCGCTGTCCAAAATTGCATCCTGATAATAAGAATTGGAAGCTGGCTGATTTACAAGCCTCCATAACTGTCTGTTGCCGGAATCGTATTTTGCCGCGAATGCAAAAACTTCTTCGCCTTTAAACTCTTCTCCAATAAGGTAATACGAGCCGTCTTTATCTGTAATTATTTTAAAAAACAATAAATCTCTGAAGGTCGCATTTATATTTTGTATTCTTCCCGCATTGTTAATTTCCGCTACATAGGATGTTAGAACCGGTGCATCTGTAAATCCTGCAACAAGCAAACTGTCCCGCAATGGATAATAAGAAGCAGCTCTTATTTCTCCGTATTTAGCGCCGGGTGCCCTTGTCTCAAAATCGCTTCCTGTTAATTCCCATACAGCAGTAAAACGTGAATTTGCAAAACGAACGGCTCTAATATAAGCTAAATCTCCGGCAGCGCTGTTTTCCGCTCCCCCTCCTGCAAAAAACCAATTTGAAGCATCTTTTTTCGCAGCGGTATTAAATTTCGCAGACCTTGCATTTCTATTGTTGGACGGATCAAGCGTTCCCCGTAAAACTCCGTCATCCCCATGAATTCTGGCAATTGGCAGAAAACTACCATTAGACAATTCATTAAAACCGGCAATTAAATACCCGCCGTCTATCTTATCTGCATATGTTAAATTAAAACCATCTCCGTTTCTGATTTTTGATGCAATTTCGGTACCTGCAGAGTTATAAGTATTTCTGTTTACTCCCTGATCTGTCTGGTAAAACAAGTGGATCTGCCTGTCTTCTGATACAACATTCATAGGACTGGAAGTATCCTGTATTGTTTTAGCCCATGCCGGCTCACCGGCACGGTGTAAAGGACGGATATCTGTGAGGGTGACGGTATTAGCGGTGTACTCAAATGAATATAAATAATTTCTTTTTAACGGTAAAGGCAGTGTAAAAGTTATATCTCTTCGGCTGTCATGAATATAATAATTCTCTCTCCCTGAATCCCTGCTAATATCAAAAACTGCTGTCTCGCCGGGCGAAAATTCCCTCTTACTTGAAGCTACAAGAAAATTTTCTGATGATGGAGTTCCTCTTTGTTCAATTAACGGGTTAATTGTTCCGCCTGTTCTAAAAGTTATCGCGCTGCCTGCATTATTTTTTATTGCTAAATAAATTCCGTAATTTTCCCTGAATTGCGGTTCATTTATGGTAATTGTATTCTGATTTTCCCGTATTGTCCGGTGATCACCTTTTACATACAAGGGAACATTACTGCTTAAAGGTATCTCATACCATATATCAAATTCTCTTGATAATATTCCGCTTTCTGTAAAAAGCTCAACTGTACCGTTTGAATATTTTCCGATACGCTGTTTTTCATCAAAATAAACATTGTAACAAGTAGGATTTTCTACTCTTATAGAGATCCCCTGTGCGCTATGTATTGTAACTGTTTGGCTAGTATTAACATTATCAGAACTTGCACAAGAGAACACCAAAACAACTAATATGATATATAAAAACAACTTTTTCATTTATTGTTCCTCCTTTATAAAGCAATTCGTACTACTCTAAAACCAATACCGGAATTACGGGTAGTAGCGGAAAAATGACTTCTTGCAGTAACACGCATATCCCAGGCACTGCTTCCCCAATTGCCTCCGCGTACTACACGTGTTGTACTGGAAACTACAGATCCAGAACTTTCATTATTTGAATAAGGTCCATATAAATCCCAGCACCATTCTGAAACATTTCCGCTCATGTCAAATATTCCAAAAGAATTAGGTGTTTTTTTTCCTACTTCATTTGTTTTTCCATAACTATTTACATTGTACCAGCCAATAGCATCTATATTGCCGCTTCCGCTTCTTGCAGCATATTCCCATTCAGCTTCAGTTGGCAGCCTATAACCATTTGCAGCAAAATTGCAGGAAACATTATTTCCCTCTCTTTGATACACAGGTTGAAAACCGTCCTTAATACTAAGACGATTGCAAAAATCTATCACATCCAGCCAGCTTACATTTTCTACCGGTAAATTTTCCCCTTTAAAACTGCTGGGATTATTACCCATTATATTATTCCATTCTTTTTGAGTAACTTCATATTTTCCAATATAAAAAGAATTTATTGTTACTCTATGAATTGGTCTTTCATCTAATTCGCCGTCTTCACTGCCTATTTGAAAAGAACCTCCCCGTACTAAAACCATATCTACAGTTTTAGCGGGTTCAACAGAAACATTATTTTCTATTAAAACGCTTGTTTCTTCTGTTTTTTCATTTTCTTGTATTTTTTCTGAATTATCAGTTGTAATGGTTGTTGATATTTCAACAGCTTCATTTTTAATAATAGAATTATTTTCTTGCACAGCATTGTTAACAGCGAGTATTGCCTCATCTGACTTTTCTTTTTTTTCAGATGGAGTACAAGCTGTTAAAACAATTAATAATGCAAAAATACTAATAATAATAAATCTCATTATAAATCTCTTTTAAATAAAAAAATAAAACCGCAGGCTTGGCTGTCCACAGCCTTAAACCTGCGGCAAAAATATTATTAATCACCAAAGAATAATGAAACTCTAAGGTCATCCAGCATATCTTTTCGTTCAGTTTCACGAATATCATAAGCAAGATTGCCATTACGCAAGGTAATTGTCATATCATATACAACCCCTGGTCTGGCTCTAAAATTATTTATCCTCATAGTTCTCATGTTATCAAATTCCATATTAAGATTTGTATACAATTGACCAGCCTCGCCGGATAATGCCGGAATATCATAAGTTACAAGCATTCCGGATTCAACTAAAGGCATTCCTTTTTGGTCAAACATCCATGTTGTACCATCCATCATATTGAAACCCCAGTTGGTATCATTTTTAATGCGTAAAAACGCGTTAAGATAGCTAATCTGCGATGTATCTGCAGGACCTGCAAAAACCATCGGATTCACCCTGTCACCGCTTGGAGATCTGCGCTGCCTCTCATCCATACCTCTTGCTGCAAAGTTGACAATTTCGTTTGTCTGAGGATTGATATACAGGTATGTTGCATAAAATTCGTACGGCATATTCCTTTGTTGCGGAGATAATGCGATTGCTTTATTTGTTTGGAATGGAGCAAGTGTTGCAAGTTTTTCACCATTTGGAGTACCAACCCTTAATTCAAGTACGAATTTTGATGTATTGGATACCCAAATAAAAGTCTCATTACTCTGGCTAATTCCGGCAAAAATATTTATATGTGTTTTATCTCTTGGGTCATTCAGATCATATACTACTAACCCTGCATATAAAATATCTTCTTCGGTTACACGCAAATTTTTTCTGGTATAGGTATCATAAGATGCTGCACGAATAAGAAAACTTCCGTTTCTTGCCGGGAGAGACAATGTACTTAAATCAAAATTCCTTGTTTTCCCTGCTTTAATACCGCCTAAAACATTATTTTGATTTACTCTGCCGGCAAATATTATAACATCAAAACTTGCTTGATTTGTAATTGCCAGGCTTCCTCTTCCGCCTTCCGCAAATAAATTTGCGCTTGGAATCGAAGCATAATCCCTTCCCCGATCTCTTTGAATTTGCGAATCACGATCGGCTTCTTTACCTCCACCTGCAAATACGTCAGAAATTCCAAAGAATACCAACACAAAAGCAAGTAAAACCACATAGACTTTCTTCATTTTAAATCTCCTCTAATTTATTTCCTCACCGCATACGCGGCGATTAGTACACTCACTACCTATAACCAAGTTCACGAGCCCTTGCAAAATCAGCATTTGCTCTTGCTGTATCTCTTTTTGCCTGATATGCATGCCCACGATTGTTATATGCAAGGGCATAATTAGGATTGATCCTAATTGCCGCTGTGTAATCTGCAATAGCACGATCGTTATCTCCCTTATCACTATACGATAATCCCCGATTGTTATAAGCTAAAGAGTATTCAGGATTGAGCATTATCGCTACAGTGTAATCTGCAATGGCGCGATCTAAATCGCCCTTTGCCCTGTAAGCATTTCCCCGATTATAAAATGCTAAATGAGAATTGGAATTGATTCTTATTGCTTCACTTTGATCTGCAATAGCACGATCAAAATCGCCCTTATTCTGATGCGAATTTCCCCGGAGCCGGTAAGCCCAGCTATAATTTGGATTTAAACCTATGGCAACACTAAAATCTGCAATAGCACGATCGTGATCACCTTTGCTCCTGTACGATAATCCCCGCATATTATAAGCTTCAGGGTAATTAATATCAAATCTGATAGCTTCCGTATATTCACGAATTGCGGCATCCCATTCACTTCGATTCCTGAATATCTCTCCTCTGTCAAAATGTGTTTTAGCCAGCTCTGGATTATGCGCGGCGGAAGAAGAATCTGAAACAGGTCTTGTACCAAGATACGCCATACCAAAAAACTGGTTATATACAGCAGGAATCTGAGTTCCGCCGCTTGACTGTCTAACTGCATTTCCTGTATTGCGAATTAATTCAGTAATTTCTAATCCTTGGGTTTTAAGATTGTTCAAAAGCTGGGTTGTAAAAAGCCCGTTTCTACCGGTTCCATCAGATGCGGGACGGCCGTCAGAGGTCGCGTAAAAAATAATGCTGCCGGGCGGCGCGCGGCTTACTACCGCAAGTCCCCTTGATAAATTTCTGTTCCAGCTAAAAGGATTGTCACGGCAGGAATCAAGAACTATAAAATTCAATTCGTTTCCGGCATCGTTTAATTCTGCCATTATCCAGTTTAAAGCTACTGCCCTGTCCCTTAACGCATTTTCACTTGGGATATTTGCATCCACCGGAATTAAATAATTTTCACCGCTGGATTGCACTCCGTGTCCGGCATAAAAGAAAAAACCATAGGAACCTGTTGATCTAGAAAGCTGATTTTTAAGCTGAACAACGGCGTTCTCCATTGACTGGCGGCTTCCGTCAAGAACTTTAGTCACAGAAAAGCCCATGTCTTTTAATACGGCTTCCATATCATTGGCATCATTAACAGGATTTGTCAGACGGGATATACCGGTGTAATTTGAGTTTCCAATTACTAAAGCATGTTTTTGCTGAGTAAAAGCAGCAGAATTAATCAAAACAATTAATAACAATAATATTGCTTTTTTCAAAAACACCCCCATTAAATTCATTAAAAATGCTTTTTTTATAACTTTTATTTAAAATACTTTTAAAAACCCCAATAAGACTATACTGTATAGTCCTAATAGATATTTGTCATTTTATAACCCCATAAGGAACAATGTCAATAGACCTACAAGATAATTAGATAATCAGGGTAAAAAAGCATGGATGGCAGGGATTTACGGGCTATTTTAAGCAGTAATATCAAACTCTATCGCAACAATCATGGCTGGTCGCAGGCAGATTTAGCCGAAAAAGCAGATATTTCTATTAATTTTTTAAGCAACATAGAACGAGGCATTAAATGGCCGTACCCGGAAACTCTTGTTAAAATAGCAAGAGCTCTAAAAGTGGAAGAATTCGAACTTTTCAGAATAAACAAAACCCAAATTGACGACACCGCCCTCTACATAGACCGCCTAATAATGGACATCTCAATCTCCGTAAAAGAATCCATAGAAAAAACCTACCGCCAATACCGCCGCAAAAAAAAATAACCTCCACCCTACCTTTTCCGTGCAAAAAACGTTTGTATAGTAATTTTTTTAAAAAAAAGATTAAAAAAATGAGATTCCTCGTTTTTCGGTCAAGCACCACGCATCTGTGCGCCATATATAGCTGACAGATTTTTTTATCTGTTAATCAACTTTTATCAGTGTGTCAAATCACACTGTTCGGGGATAGCCCGAAGGAGAATTATATGGCTAATTTTAAACAGTGTTTGCTTGCACAGGACGCGATTCTTTTGCCGCCCAGCAACGACAGAATTTTTAAAGTGCTGCTTACCCACCCGGATGCGAAACAGGTTCTTATGGACATTATTTCGGCAGTAATTGGGAAGAAGGTAACGGATGCGACTATACGGAACGTAGAACTGCCTGTTTCTGACATTGATGAAAAAGAGCAGAGGTTTGATGTAAACTGTACCATCGAAAACGGTGACCAGATCGATGTGGAGATGCATTCTACCCCTGTCTATGAGACAGGTTTGAAAAGAAGGAACTTTTTAAAGAAGTATACCTATTTCCTGACAGACCTGCATTCATCGCAAAAATCAAAGGGAGTAGAATATCACAATTTGGTACGTACGTATCAGATTACTTTTACTTCTCATACTGTTTTTCGCAAGAAGCCCGATTTTTTTAACAGGTTTTCATTGAGAAATGAAAAAGGTGCAGAACTTACAGATCAGATTAACCTGATAATCATAGAACTTAGTAAATTAAAGAATATATTAGCCAAACCCATAAACCAGCTAACATCGTTTGAAAAATGGCTGTTATTTTTAAGATTCGCTCCAACACTTGAGCTAAGAAGCAAAATTAATGATATAATAAGGGAGAAAAAGGAGATAGCTATGGCAGCGACAATATTACAGGAAATAAGCCAGAACGAAGACGAGAAAGCATTATTCCGCAGCCAAAAAATGGCAGAAATGGATAATTACTCGAACATGAAAACCTGCGAGCGGATAGGTGAGATGCGCTCTGATAAAAAGTGGAAAGGTGTGGTTGCTGAGCAGAAAGCAGTTATTGCCAGCCAAAATGTAAAACTTGCTGACATGAGTGCAGAAATCGCTCGCTTACAAACAGAGCTAAAAAAGCACTAACCAGAAATTGGTAACAGCTACCAAAAAAAGGTAGCTGCTACCACCTAACAGCCACCCCCCTACCCATCAATTGCGTAATTAAAAAATCTATGTATATTCAGAAATGTATGCCCAATAAAATACTTGAGGGGTGGCAGAGAAAAAAGTGCCGCCTCCGCGCGGTGCTTTTTTCTCTGACAGGACCCCAAGTAAAATTTTCAGGCATACATTTCTGCATAGCCATCGCCCTTGTTATTTTTTCAAAATTCCGCAATAATAAGCTATGAAATACGACGTAATCCTATCAGGAGTAGGCGGGCAGGGAGTTTTATCCGTTGCCTCCATTATTGCACAGGCTGCAATGAGCGAAGGGCTTGAGGTGCGCCAGAGTGAAGTGCACGGTATGGCGCAAAGAGGCGGGGCTGTTTTGGCGCATATGCGGATAGCCAGCGGGAAAATCGCGGGAGACCTTGTTCCAAAGGGAGGGGCAGATTTGATAATCTCTATGGAACCCCTGGAGAGCCTTAGGTATGTTTCTTACCTTAAACCCGGCGGGATACTCGTTACCGCTGCGGAAGCGTACAGCAATATGCCCAATTATCCCGATATCGGGGGGATTCATACATCCATTAAAAAGCTTCCAAAATGGCGGATTGTGCAGACTGCCGCTCTTGCCAAAGAAGCGGGGCTTGCCAAAGCCGTAAATACAGTCATGGTAGGGGCGGCTTCGTGTTTCCTTCCCATTAAAAGCGCAAGCCTGGAAAAAACAATTACCGATGTGTTTTCCAAAAAAGACGCGTCTTTGGCTGCGGCAAATATTAAAGCGTTTAAACTTGGGCAAACCCGGACAGGAAAATGAACTATCAGTATTGGGACCCGCAAATAGAAAAAATGCCGCGAAAAGAGCTGGAAGAGCTGCAGCTTAAAAAGTTAAAAGAAGAAATTCGATTTGCTCTTAGAACGCCGTTTTACAAAAAGCGGCTTTCCGGTATCGGCATAAATAGTCAGGATGATATTAAAACTCTGGATGATTTAAACCGTATCCCTTTTACAACAAAAGACGATCTTAGAGACGGTTTTCCCTATGGTTTTTTATCTATCCCAAAAGAAGATGTTGTGCGCCTTCATTCTTCCAGCGGAACCACAGGAACACCCACAGTAATTTATTTTAGCCGCGATGATTTAAAAAGATGGGCAGATTATATGGCGCGCTGTATTTATTCAACAGGCTGCGGTAAAAACGATGTGTTTCAGAACATGATAACTTACGGGCTTTTTACAGGCGGACTTGGATTTCATCAGGGCGGCGAGGAAGTAGGAATGCTTGTAATCCCTGCCGGAGCCGGAAATACCGCGCGGCAGTTTAAAATGATGCAGGATTACGGCACAACCGTGTTACACGCAACACCTAGTTTTCTTCTTCATCTGGAAACAAAAATGAAAGAAGCGGGAGTTGATCGGGAAAGCCTCGTAATTAAACGCGCTTTTGGCGGCGCGGAACCTTATTCCGAAGATACAAGAAAACGCATAGAAGCGCTTTTAAAAGTTGATGTTTACAATTCTTACGGTCTTTCCGAAATGAACGGACCGGGTGTCGCTTTTGAATGTCAATGCAAAGACGGACTGCATATCTGGGAAGACGGCTACATTGCGGAAATCGTCAATCCCGATACGCTGGAGCCGGTTAAAAACGGAGAAATCGGCGAGCTTGTACTTACAATCCTTTGCCGCGAAGCCACGCCTATCCTGCGCTACCGTACCCGTGACCTTACCGCTTTTTACACAGAACAGTGCAAGTGCGGCAGAACCCACAGGCGTCTTAAACGCATAACAGGACGCAGCGACGATATGCTCATCATAAATGGCGTAAATGTTTTCCCAAGCCAGATAGAAGAAGTTATAATGAGCATGAAAGAGGTTGGCAACAACTATCTTATCGTGGTGGAAAAAGACGGCGCTCTTGACAGAATGACAGTTAAAACAGAAGTAAGCGCCGATATTTTCATGGACGATGCCCGCCCGTTAAATGCGCTTAAGGAAAAAATAAAAGAAACACTTGCAGCCTCTATTTCCATCAGTCCCAAAGTTGAACTTCATGAAAGCGGAAGTTTGCCTGTTTCGGAAGGTAAAGCCGTAAGAGTGAAAGATACAAGACCTAAGGACGTGTAGACTTCTTTTTAATTATTTCTTTTGGGAATAATCTTTCAAAAACATCCGCCGCAGTCTCCAAAAATTCAACTTTTACGGAAGAACGGATTTCCTTGTCAAGTTCGTTCCAGTGCTCCTCGTTGTCTCGGGGAAGCAAAACTGTTTCCATTCCGTTTCTGATAGCGGCAAGCAATTTTTCTTTTAATCCGCCTATCGGAAGAACTCTGCCGGTGAGCGTTATTTCTCCTGTCATGGCAATACACGGCAGCGGAGGCACTTTGCAAAGCGTAGAAAGCAAAGAAGATGCAAGGGTAATACCGGCAGACGGACCGTCTTTTGGAATAGCGCCTTCCGGAACATGAATATGAAAATCAGATTTAGAAAGAGCGTCCAGCGAAAAATTATATTTGCCGCCTGCGCTGCGAAGATATGATAATGCAATACGAACGCTTTCTTTCATTACATCGCCCAGATTCCCCGTAATAAGCAGCTCTCCGCTTCCGTCGTAACGGATTGTTTCTACCGGCATGATGGTTCCGCCGTATTCTGTCCATGCAAGTCCGTAGGTTACGCCGACACGCGCTTCCCTGTAAACCAGGTCTCTTTTGTATTTTTTTCTTCCCAAAAGCTTTTCAAGGCTGGCAGGTTTTACCGTTTTCTTAAATTCCGATATCGGTTTATCTTTGCCGTATCCCTTGTTTACGGCATCACGCGCAATGCGCCTGATACACCGTGCTGTTTCCCGTTCAAGGTTACGCACGCCGGATTCCATTGTCCAATAGCGGATAATGTCTTTTAATGTATCATCCCTGAATGTAATTTGCGCGGTATTAAGCCCGTTATTGCGCAATTCTTTGGGTACCAGAAATTGTTTTGCAATGCTCAGTTTTTCATTTTCTCCGTAACCTGGCACTTCTATTATTTCCATGCGATCCAAAAGCGGATACGGAATTGAATGAAGAGAATTTGCTGTTGTTAAAAACATAACTTTGGAAAGGTCATATTGCACTTCAAGATAATGATCTGTAAATGTAGAATTTTGCTCGGGATCAAGAACTTCCAAAAGAGCCGATGCGGGGTCTCCCCTGAAATCCCAGGAAAGTTTGTCTATTTCATCCAGTAAAAACACAGGATTAACAGTCTGCGCCTTGCGCATGGATTGTATGATTTTTCCCGGCAATGCGCCGACATAAGTTTTACGATGACCTCTTATCTCCGCCTCATCGCGCACTCCGCCAAGCGATATACGTACAAACTCTCTCCCCAATGCGCGCGCTACAGATTTGCCTAGACTGGTTTTTCCGGTACCGGGAGGACCTACAAAGCAAAGAATAGGGCCCTTTATAGAATTGGGAAGCGGAGAATTGATAGGCACAGTATCAGGAATTAGCGAGAGGGCGGCTAAATCACCAGGCTGCTCATTTTTATTCTGTTCCTCATTGCCAATCAGCTGTCTTACTGCAATAAATTCTATTATTCTTTCTTTTGCTTTTTCCATGCCAAAATGATCTTCGTCAAGAATTTTTTCCGCTTCTACAAGGTCACCTGCGTCTACTGTAAAACTGCTCCACGGAAGATCTGCTATCCATTCAAGATAGGTTCTTAAAACACCTGCTTCCGGCGAAAACGGCTGGAGTTTTCTAAGTCTTTTTATTTCTTTGGCTGTTTTTTCCAGAACTTCCTGCGGCGGTTTCTTTTCCGCTATGCGGTTTTCCAGAATAACAAACTCATCTTCTATTTTGTCCTTGCCAAGTTCCTTGTTTATTTCTTTAAGTTGTTCGTTAAGAATATATTCACGATGACGTTTGTCCATGCGGCTTTTTACTTTGCCGGAAATATTTTTTTGAATGCCGTATATCTGGTTTTCCCGCTCCAATGTTTCAAGAATTTCATGAAGCCGCTGTCTTGTATCGGCAAAACCGAGCAGCTCTGTTTTTTTCTCGGGTTTTAAATACACTGAATTGCATATAAGATTTGCAAGACGTTCGGGATTTTCGGTTTTTTCTACAGCAGCAAGCGTATCGCCGCTTATTCTTCTTGAATATTCCGCATACTGGGCAAAAGATTTTTGAACAGAGCGCATCAGAGCCAGATCATCATCGCTTAACGGATCATTTAAACCTGTTGTTTTAAGCGGCTCAACCTTTACCAAAGCAACTCCATGCTGATTGGAGCTGGAAATGATAACTCCGCGGTATTCGCACTGGATAAGCACCCGGTATGTATTATCCGGCAGTTTCAGCCGGTTTATAATTCTTATTACAGTTCCTGTTTTGCAGTGTTCGTTTGCAAGCGGATTGGTTTCATCTTTTACAATACAGGAAGCAAACAGGCGGTTTTCGCGCAATCTTGCTTCATCAATTGCGGCAATGTCAGAACTTTGTTTTATAAAAATAGAAATAACAGTATCAGGAAAAAGAACCAAATCCCTTAGCGCCAAAAGAGGAAAACTTTCTGTAGAAATTTCTTTCTCGTTAAAATTATAATCTTCCGGATAATATTTCTTCCCGAATAATTTAATATGCAGACGTTCAAAGAATTTTTTCATTTAATCAGGCGCTTTTCTGCTCTTGTTCCTGCTGTAAATAAATAATCTGGGGCGGCTCTGATTTTTCCACAGTATCCTGGGAGATTATTATTTTTTTATCGCCGGCAACAGAAGGAATGTCAAACATGATATCTGTCATAAGCCTTTCTACAATTGCCCTAAGTCCGCGCGCGCCTGTTTTTTGTTTAATTGCCTTATCCGCAATGGCATCAATCGCCTTTTCTGTAAATTCAAGCTTAACATTGTCATAGGCAAGGGAAGCCTGATACTGGCGCACAATGGCATTTCGCGGCTCTGTTATTATACGTTTTAAATCTTCACGTTTTAATTCTTCAAGACCTACAGTAATTGGAAGCCTTCCTATAAACTCAGGTATCATTCCAAACTGTATCAAATCATCAGGATGTAGCGAATCATAGAGTTCTTTAAGCGATTTCTCTCCGCTGCCTGTCTCTGCGCCGAAACCCATCGGATGCTGAACAACACGGCGTGAGATTAATTTATCCAGCCCCACAAAAGCGCCGCCGCAGATAAACAGAATATTTGTAGTATCCAGGCGAATCATCTCCTGATTGGGATGTTTTCTGCCGCCCTGAGGCGGTACAGATGCGATTGTTCCTTCTATTATTTTTAAAAGCGCCTGCTGTACACCTTCGCCGCTTACATCACGGGTAATGGAAATGTTTTCTCCCTTACGCGCGATTTTATCGATCTCGTCAATGTATACAATGCCTCTTTCTGCTGCCGCAATATTGCCGCCTGCGCTCTGAATCAATTTAAGCAGAATATTTTCTACATCTTCGCCGACATAACCTGCCTCTGTAAGAGTGGTCGCGTCTACAATCGCAAACGGTACTTTTAATTTTTTTGCAAGTATTTTCGCAAGCAATGTTTTTCCTGTTCCTGTAGGTCCAATTAACAGAACATTTGATTTTTCAATTTCAACTTCATCAATTTTATTTATGCTTTCTATGGAAGAAGCTGCGGGATTCGCTATCCGTTTATAATGGTTATAAACCGCGACAGAAAGCGCTTTTTTTGCATTGTCCTGCCCTATTACAAAAAAATCCAGGTAATTTTTAATATCACGAGGCGTGGGAATATCTCCTGTAAAATGCGATGTAAGCTCAAATTCTTCTTCGTAAAGAATTTTCCGGCAAACTTCTATACATTCGTCGCAGATATACACATCATTGGGACCTGAGACAAGACGGCGCGCCATGTCTGCGCTCTTTCCGCAAAATGAGCAGACCCTTTCAAATACTTCAGGTCCGTTACGAAGCCTTGCCATTCTTATCCCTTCCTGGTTTTTCCCGTGTTAAAATGGCATCTACAATGCCGTAATCTACCGCGTCTTGCGCGGACATATAAAAATCCCTTTCCATATCGGATGCTATTTTTTCTGATGTTTTTCCCGAGTGCTTCGCGAAACAATCAATAATGATTCTTTTTAAGCGGATTATTTCCCGGGATTGTATGCCGATATCTCTCGCCTGCCCTTGCGCGCCGCCCCACGGCTGGTGAATAAGAACGCGCGAAGACGGCAGGATCATGCGTTTTCCCGCAGTGCCCGCAGTTAAAATAAGAGCAGCCATGCTAGCGGCTTGTCCAAGACAAATGGTCTGCACATCTGATTTTACATGTTGAATCGTGTCGTAAATTGCGAGACCTGCTGTCACAGAACCGCCGGGAGAATTGATGTAGAGGTTAATATCTTTCTCGGTATCCTGACCGTCCAAAAAAAGAAGCTGCGCCACGACAAGATCGGCAGAAGAATCATGTATTTCTCCATCCAAAAATACGATACGATCTTTTAAAAGACGGGAAAAAATATCATAAGAACGCTCCCCCATCCCTGTTTGTTCTACTACAAATGGTACCAAATTGCTCATCTTTTCATTCATAAATTAAATTTAACCATTATCTGTCATGTAGACCAGATAATTCTCCTTTTTTCCCGGTTTTAAATTGTTTTCCGCCAGCATTAAATCAATAATTTTCTTTTCTTTGATATCTTCCCTTAAATAAATCATTGCCTGCTCGCTATCATAGTATTTTCTTACTTCAGCAATATCCGTATTGTTTATGCTTGCTACATTTTCAATTTCTTTTTCTACCTCATCATCTGTCACATCGATATTGTGCTCTTCCATTAAAGTTTCGATTATAAGGCGCGAATGAAGCGCTTTTTGGGAAGCTTCGCGCATTTCATTCATTTTATCTTCGCCTGTCATCTGCATTATTATATCTTCATTGGTATTGTAATAACGGGCAATCCTTCGTATACGCCCTTCTACTTCTGTTTTGATCATTGCTTCAGGCAGAGTTACAGGCGTATTTTCCATTATTTTGCCCAAAAGTACGCTGAGTTTCTTTTCTCTTAAACGTGTTTCCAGATTTTTGGTCAGTTTTTCCCTGATATTATTTTTTAGGTCATCCAGGGTATTAAATTTTTCATCAACATCCTGCGCTAAATCATCATCGAGCTGCGGCAGTTTTTTCTCTTTAACGGCTGTCAGCGTTATCTGCATTTTTCTGGTTACGCCTGCATGAGACGCATCATAAAAATCATCGCTGAATTTATGATCGATATCCTTTGTTTGCCCCTTTTTCATCCCTATAATGCTATCATCGAATTTAAAAACATTTTTTCCGTCAAGGGTAAAAGCCAAATCCTTGCGGGATAAAGGCATCTGGGCGCCTTCTTCGATTGGATCCAGTACCTGATAATCAATTGTTACAACATCGCCTTTCCGGGCAGCGGCGCCGTCATCACGATCCATAACAACAGCGTTCCGTTCCCGGATTTCCTCAAGTTCCCTGCCGATATCTTCTTCTCCTGCCTCAGCGTAAGGATACTCAACATTCAGCCCTTTCCACTGACCTATCTTAATCTCGGGAAGCACGTCATAAACTACAGAAAAACAAAGATCCTGCTCTAAGTCGAGAGTAAGATCCTCTTCCTGCAATTGCGGCGTGGAATAAGGCAAAGGTCTTTCATTTCGGGACAATTTATCATCTTTTGTGTTGTCAAAAATATCCTTTAATGTTGATTCGACAATACGCCCCAAAGCATCGCCTTTGAGCGCCTCGCTGAATTTCCTTTCCAGCACCTCTTTGGGGACCTTCCCCTTGCGAAAACCGGGTATTTGAAGGCTTTTGGTATAATCATTCAGCATTTTGTTGTATTGGGCACGAACATCCTCTTTAGGGACGGTGATACTCAAAGCAACATTAGATTTTTCCAGCCGTTTAATTTCTTTAGTAATAGCCACAATATTCCTCTTTTTGTCAAATTTAGCAGTATTCCGGGCATTCATGCCCAAGCCTGTGGTTCAAAACAATGTCTAGCGTCATACTGGCGTAAATTCAGGAAATAGTCAAGGTAGTGAACCGCGGAAGGATCGGAGCCCCTCGCTCAATTGACCTATTTTCCCATTTTTGTTAGGATACTCTCATCAGGACCGCTAGCTCAGCCGGTAGAGCAGCAGACTCTTAATCTGCGGGTCGATGGTTCGATCCCATCGCGGTTCAAGAAAATTAATAAATTTTTATTAAACTCCGCGAGAGTGGTGGAATTGGCAGACACGCCAGACTTAGGATCTGGTGCCGCAGGCATGAGGGTTCAAGTCCCTCCTCTCGCAAAGTCCCTCCTCTCGCATTATTTTTCAAACACAGCCAGGCTTTCAATGTGCGCTGTCTGCGGGTAGAAATCAAAGAGCATGATTTTTTTTAGTTTATAGCCGCTCTCTAAAAGAGATTTTGCATCCCGCGCCAATGAAGCTGCATCACAGGAAACATAGGCAAGCACAGCCGGTCCGTCCAGTTTTAGGGAAAGTCCTGTCCTTGGCGGATCAACAACCGCAAAGCCAAAATCCATTTTATTCAAGACGCGCGGCCAGTCTGTGTCACGAAGCGCGAAAAACTCGGCATTGATTCCTTTCAGGTTTTCACGGGCTATACTGATTGCAGTTTTGTTTTCTTCCGCAAGAATAATCTTTGGAAATAAATCGCAAAGAAATACGGCAAATGTTCCTACTCCGCAGTATAAATCCGCCATAGGCAGGCTTTTATCGGTATCTTCTGCGATTTTACGCAGTTCTAAAATAAGTTTTTCCAGCATGAAACAATTGCTTTGAAAAAAGAGCCCGGCATCAAGAGATATCTCCTTATCAAGAAGTTTTATTTTTCCTCTTTTTTGACCGCTTTCGCTAAGCAATATTGTGTCTTTGGAAAAAACAGTAAACCTGTCTTTTTCCGGCGGCAGCGGAAGTTCTCCGCTGCGAAGAAGTTCTCTAATCCCCGTAGCCGCAACAGGGCAATCTGTAACCGGTATTATCCGGGCGCTTGCGCGTTCTTTTAACCCGAATTTTTGACTCTGCCTTATACAATGAAACTGCATTCTGTTCCGGTATTCCCATGGCGGGGAAGCAAATATTTCAGGTTCTGGCGGTTGTAATCCGCCGATTTTTACAAGAGTTTCCTTTAAGATAGAGGCTTTTATCGCAAGCTGCGCTTCATAATTTATGTGCGCAAGATTACACCCGCCGCACTTTCCGTAAAATACGCATGGGCTGTTTACCCGCAATGCGGAAGGTTCAATAATTTCCAGTAATTCTGCCTTGCGATAGCTTTTATTTTCCATGGTGACACGGCAAACAACAGCTTCATCCGGCGCGCCTGCTTCAACAAAAACCGGCTTTCCGTCAAAACGCCCTAAAGCATCACCTCCTGCCGCGATACTTTCCAAGCGTAATTTATAAATATCACCAACTGCCATAATTTGTTATATCATATCATTGTACAAATATTGTATACTTAAAGTGATGATTTTTTTCATCTTATTGCTTTTTATTGTATCTCCCGTTTTTTCTCAAAGTCAAACAAGAGAACAGGGGCTAATAACGCCTGATCCTTTTTGGCGGCAGGCATTGGGCGGAGAAATATTATCTTTGCCCCATGTTCAGGCACAGTCTGCTGTTGTTGCTCTGGACGGCGGAAATATCAGGGCATACTCTACGGCAGGGACTCCCATGTGGAATTATTCTGCGAGAGGCAGGATAAGCCCCTTTGTTACACGTTCACGCGAAGGCACTTCGTATTTTTCAAGAACAAACGGCACATTGATAGCGGTTAACCGCGCGGGGCGTGAATTGTGGCGGCGGGACATAAGCAGCCCCCTTTCTGCAAAACCAGTAATAGGCTGGGACGGCAGACTATTTGTTCCTACAGATAAAAGAATTTCCTGTTTTACAGCATCAGGCACCCTTTTATGGTCAAAGCCTTTTGATTCATCTTTTACCATAGTCCCACAGCCGGATCGTACTGGCGGAATATTGTTTGCCTGCGAAAAGGAAGTATTCAGAATCGATCCTTTTGGAAATACCCGGAAATGGGTACTCTCCGGCGCGCCTGTTTTATTACATTCATTTTCTCATGAGCAAATTGTCGTAATTTATCCTGACGGCTCCATGCAAATACCCGGCTCTTCAGAAGACTGGTTTTTGGGAGCGCAAAGCCATGCGGTCTTGCTGCCAAGTCTGCCGGCAAGACCGGTTGCGGCTGCAAGCAATGGAAACAATGTTGCCGTTGTTATGAATGACGGCAGAATATCGCTTGTATCAATCGATGAAAGCAAAATTCTTTGGACAGCCAACAGTCATATTCGTGAAGGCGGAAAACCGGAAACAGAAGCGGAGCTGCTTTTTGATGATAGAGGAATATATGTCCTTAGCAGAACCGGCGCCACAAGTTTTTCACATGAAGGAAGACGGTTATGGTTTAAATATCTGCAAAATACAGCGGCTATCCCTGCTTTTGGGGAAGACGGAGTGTTATATTCGGGCGGAAGAGACTGGATACTTTATACATATAAAATCGAAGACAGACCGCAGAGGACTACTGTTTACGGACATGACCCGGAAGGTTCCTATAATTTGGGACGCCCTCAATCTGCTTTTATGCCTGACTCTCCCTACTTTGAAAATGAAATTAGAAACAAACTTGAACAGATAGGAGCCGCGGTAAGTTCCGGCAGAGTTGAAGCAAATGAACCTGCATGGACAACTTTTTTGCTGACACTTTCTGTAACACAGGAAAACATCATATTTAAAATTAGCGCAATAAATCTGTTGGGGAAAATTGGTTCACGGGATACAATTTCATGGTTAATAAATATTTTTAACAGGGAAAATGAACCGTCTGTAAGGGCGGCTGCAATTAATGCTATAGGGGATATCGGCGTAGACCCGAACGGTATCGCAATAAGGACTTTCCTTCATTCGGTAATACAGGGCAGTATTAGAAACGAACAGATATTATCGGCTATAGCGGCAGCCACAGGAGCCCTCTGCCGTTTTTCCGGTCCGCCCTTAAGCGAAACCGGTATACAGATACTCAATTTGCTTTCAGCCGCCAATCAGCCGCCGGTTGTAAGAAGAAATGCAGCCAGAGAACTTGCTTCTCTTAGGTAATTAAAACTAAAGTTCTTTATCCGCTGTAAACATTCCGTATCTGTTCCCGCCCCGGAAGTCTGTAAATATCAAAATCCTTGTCCAGGCTGATTATTTCCCTGATGCCGGTTTTCTCGGCAGTAATGACAAGAGTAGCGTCAGCAAAATCCATTGGGACATCTGAATACTTGTCGGTAAGTTCAAGGAGACGGAGCATATCATGCTGATTAATATCGCTGATTATTACCCCGTGACGAATTACCCATTCATAAAAATCATGCTGGGCTTTGACACTGAAATCCAGCATATGGGAAACTTCAGCAAAAACGGCAAGGGTGCTAATAAAACAATACTTTTGATTCTTTATAAAATTCTTGATTTTAACGTGATGATTATCATCAGCATCAAAAAGGGCGATAAAAGGACCTGCGTCAATAAGAATTCTGTCTTGCACGGAGCTTCTCTTTAATGCGTTCTTTGTATGTGGTAGAAAGATCACCTTCACCTGAACTGTATTTGCCAAAATACGGCAGTCCAAGGGTATAGGAGTCTATCTCTCTTATTTCCTTTTCGTAGTACATCTCCAGGGCTTCGATAATGATTTCCGACATTGTCTTATTCCCTGCCTTGGAAAGAAGATTTAGCTTTTCCCTTGTTTTTATGGGAAGTCTTGCGGTGGTAATAATATCGTTTCTGGCATAACTTGTATTTATCGCTGTCATATTACAAACTGTAATACAGAACCAAAGAAATGTCAAGGGGTTTTTCAAAAATTTTTAAGTTTTTCTGCAATATTTTCGCTATTCCCAAATTCCAAAAAATATACTATAATTCAGTATTAGGAGTTTTGCCATGAGAATACCAAGAATAATAATTTCCGCAGTTATATTGTTTATAATTTGCGCCGCAGGGTTTGCCCAGGTAAACAGGGATGAATTACAGGATCTTCCGCCGGTTGTATTTATTAACTATGAAGGTCCCCATTCCCGGGTAAATACAAGGGAAGAGATCCGCCAAATCGGCGTGGGCTTGGGAAGGCAGATTTCCGAAAGAGAAAGAGGTATTGCGCCAACTTTAAACGCGATGTCTGCGGAACAGAGAAGGACATATTCATACAGGTTCGAAGCCGGCACCAATAACCGGTATTTTATCATTCACAGCATTTCCGGTTTAGAAGAAGGCAAAATTGATGCCGATATTCTGGGGCTTGGCGTAGATACCGGCGTAGATCATATAAGAAACCTGCGCGTTATTATTCAGGGTTATCTTCAGGCTGCATATGACTACAATGAAAGAGACGCTGCTCTTTTGGCAGAATATATTACCGTTTACAATGCCGTATACCGCGGAAACTGGGATTATTTTACAGGCAGATTTAAATCTCAGGTAATAAACCATCTTACAAGAGACAGAGCCGGACTTTCTATCCGCTACGACGAATGGCCGGGAAGAACTCTTATCCTTATCCCGCTGGGTCACGGCGGAATAAGTTCAATTGATACTTCCACCATAACAGACTCAAGGGTTATAGAAGAAATGCGCAGGGAAGATGATCAGGGCGTACCGCAGAGGCAGCAAATGGTAGATTTAATTGAACGGGAAGCGGAACGGGCAGAACGTCAGGCGCAGACACAACGCGAAACAGTCAGGCAGGAAGAAAGACAAATAGCGCAGGAAAGACAGGAGACGCAGCAGGAAAGGCAGCGGGTACAGGAAAACAGAACTGCGGGAAGAATCACGGAAGAGGAAGCGAAGCAGGCTGAGCAGGAGCTGGACAGAAGAGAAGAACAGATTGCTCAGCGCGAAGAAGAGCTTCAGGAACGCCGCGATGAGGCAACAAGGCTGGAAGAATTCGCCGAACAAAAAACAGAAGAAGCCCAGCAGCAGCGTGAAGAGATTGCAAGAGATCAGCAAGCCGTCATAGTTCAGGAAACAACAGGCGGAGTTTACGGCGTAACAATAGAAAGAGAAAATCCACCTGTGTCCATGGGAAGGCTTGTTCTGCTCAACCCCGCAAATGGAAACGAAATCAGAAGATCGCCTCTTAATTTAATTCATTCAAGAACAGTCACTTTTATAGGCGGCAGAATCCTCGCCATTGCCGGTGAAAACACGGGCAGGGGTGCAATACGTCTTATCGAGTTAAACCAGACTAACCTGGAAATGGCAAAACAGGGTGATGATGATATCCAGAACGGAAGTCTTTTGTGGGTAAACGGAAACGATCTTTATGCTATAACAGTTGATCTAAGAAGCAGCCATTGCTATCTTGGCCGCTTTAATACAAACCTTGTTATGCAGGCAAGATCCAATGTAAGGGTTCATCCGGAAGGAACTGTAACAATCCAGCAGGGACGCCTTTTGACCCAGCGCCCGGACGGCTCTGCAATGGCATTAAACCCGACAGATTTAACAGAAATAAAATAAGTTAACCGTAAATGTGTTCAAAGCCGTGTAAAAGCTCTTCTGCTTTTTCACGGCAGCCGCCGCAGACTGTGCCGATCTTGGTTGCCTGTTTAAGCTGCTCCCAATTACGCGCTCCGTTCTGAAAAGCGGCTTCTATATCCTTTACGGTTATTCCAAGACAATGACAAACAACAACTGTCTCCTCAACAAAAAGACCTTCGCGGTTTGTTTTTGCCAGGTAATCATTAATTGCCTCTCTTAGAGCTTTATCCCCAAGCACAGAACAGTGTATTTTATAACTTGGCAGCCCCCCGAGTTTTTCAACCAGGTCTTCAGGACGTATTTTGTAAGCATCTTCAATGTTCATTCCCTTGATTGTTTCGGACAGCATACTGGTAGAAGCGATAGCGCTTGCGCAGCCGTAGGTTTTCCAGCGCACATCTGTTATTACATCGTCTTTTATTTTAAGGAGCATCAGCATTTGATCTCCGCATTTTATATTGCCTGTCTGCCCTCTTGCGTCAGGCGCAAAAGACGCTTCATCTTCCAAAAGCACATTTCTGGGGTTTGTAAAATGATCTTTTACTGTTTCTGAATACAGCCAATCTGACATAATATTTCCTTATCAAGCCTTTAATGTTGACATTGCCCTTAACCGCGCAATTATGGGCGGCATCATTTCAATTATATAGTCAATATCGCTTTCTGTAATACCCCACCCCAAACTAAACCGAATTGACCCGTGAGCAAGTTCATGCTCCAGACCTGTTGCCAGAAGTACGTGAGATGGTTCAAGGCTGCCCGATGCGCAAGCGGAACCTGTCGATGCTTCAATACCCTGCATATCCATGGAAAGAAGGATCGCTTCTCCCTCCGCGCCCGGGAAAGAAACATTAAGGGTATTAGGCAATATATCTGTCGGGTGTCCGTTTATTTTGATATTGGGAATTTTTTCCAAAAGCCCCTGTCTCAGTCTGTCACGCAAAATGGAAATTTCGCTTTTTTCCGCTTCTATGGCTGCAATTTCCGCCGCTTTGCCAAAACCAAGTATGCCGGAATTATTGTAGGTTCCTGCCCTAAGCCCGTCTTCCTGATGGCCGCCGTGAACCAGCGGAAACAACGGAGAGCTTTTTTTAACGTATAAAGCGCCTACTCCTTTTGGACCGTAAATTTTGTGGGCGGAAATTGTAAGATAATCAATATCGCCTGCGTTTACAGGGATTTTTCCGGCAGCCTGCACTGCGTCTACATGCATGAATGCGCCTGCTTTTTTTACAAGGCCGGTTATTTCCTTTATATCCTGTACCGTACCAATTTCATTGTTGGCAGCCATTACCGATACAAAAAGGGTTTTATCGCTTAGTTTTTTTTCCAGTTCATCAAGTTTGAGTTTTCCGTATTTGTCTACAGGCAGTATGGTTACTTTAAAACCTTCTTTATTTAAATTTAACGCTGTATTCATAACACTGGGGTGTTCTATGGAGGATATTAAAAATTCATCGCGTTCATGGACTAACCGGCGCATCGTCTGAAAAACCGTGTTATTGGCTTCTGAACCGCCGGAAGTAAAAATAACGGATCCTTCCTTAACACCGATAAGTTTTTTTATGGAAGCCCTTGCCTGCTCTATCCTTGAACGCGCAAGCCTTCCCGATGCATGCATACTGGATGCGTTTCCGTAAATTTCCAAATCTTCGATTATTGCATCTTTTACTTCAGGCTTTAAAGGGGTACTTGCGTTGTAATCGATATATACTTTTCTCATTTTTATATCACCAGTATAGGTTATTAAAAGGGAAACAACAAGATATTTTAACCGCTTGTTTCTTTTAGTTCCTTGTTAACTTCTTCCAGTCTTTTTGAAAGAGCGGCAATCGTTCTTTCCAGTCTTGCTTTTTCCTTTTCCAGCCGTTCCATTGGATCTTCTTCTTTTTCTTTACCGCGAACCTGAATCTTTACAGTATCGGGGCTTTTACCTTTTATAAGGGCAGTTTCGGCAGCTTTACGATCATCGCTGTTACGGATACCGGCAAGGAAACGCATGTTTTCGGCGCCTACTTCGGGAGCTATATCGTACTCAAACATTTTAATGGCAGTGTTTGCTGCCGCCCTGGGAATTCGCAGCATCCTGTCAACATAGTCTTCAAAACGCACGCCGATTTTAAAACAAAGGTCATGGGCTTTTAACAAATGTTTGCCCATTTCTTTAACAAGTTCTCCGTTATTTTTAAGATATTTGATACGGATAACTTCTGTTAATTTTAACAGTTCCGGAGAAACGGAAAAAACATCACTGTAGATTTTTTTTGCTTCCGCTTTTTCCAGCAAATTATGAAAAATAGCCCAAAACTCTGAATTGTGCGCTCTTGGAGAAAGGCTTCCTCCGCGGGAGCAAGCATGCAGATGATGAGCATATTCATGTATAGCCGTATAAAGCAGTAAATTCTGCCCTGCCGTATCCGGCTGGAAATTACGGTTGTGAAGAATAATCTCTCTTGAATTCGGCTTATAAAGCCCGTTCACTTTTTTGCTTTTTTTCCCGGAAAACACAAGAGAAAATTCAATCGGCGCGTCTTCTATTAAAAGCAGCTTTTCCTTAACCTTATCCTGATTCATAATTTACCCGCTATTCATTAATCTTACCGCAAGCGCAGCGGCGGCTACACAGGCAGTTTCCGTACGCAAAGCCCGCTCCCCCATGGACAGGCGTAAAAATCCGGCTTTTTCAAACATATCCCTTTCGCGATCCGACCAGCCCCTTTCAGGGCCAATTGCCAGCACGATAGGCCGGCTCGATGACGAAACATTAAACAAAGAACTTTCTGCCCTGACATTGTCCATCGCAAAAAGATACGGAAAACGCATGGTTTCCCAGGGGCGTTCTTTTAACCATTTATCCAGATTATCATAAACCGCAAGATCCGGCAGCCGGGTATCACGCGCCTGAATAGCGCCCTCAATGAGCGCCGCATTGGAGCCGCCGTCAACCAGTAATTTTGTATCACGGTAGCTTTTTTCGCCTATATCGGTTCCGATAATGTCGATGGCACACACCCCCATGCTGGAAAGGTCTCTTAACAGCCTTTTCATCTGGATTGGACGCACAAAGGCAACCGCAACCCTTAAACGCAGGCGCGGCTGCGGCGCACAAGTCCTTGTAAATGTAATAAAAACAGAACCGTCAAAATTGATCTTTTCGAGCCTGCCTGTCCCCAAATCCCCGCCGAGAATACCGGCTTCAAAGACATCGCCTGGCTTTTTATGCAAAACCTTCAGCAAATGTACCGTTCTGGCATCCCGCCTTGAGAGATTTCTGCCTAATTCATACTCTTCCAGTAAAATGATATTCACAATAAGTACATTATATCATATTGACAAAACAATAAAAACCAATATAGAATCACATAATCTTATGAAAATATATAGAAATACCAAATCAAAAATTACCCTGCTGCTGCTGACTGTCACAATAGCGGCTTTATTGACGGTTTCCTGCGCTACCAAACCCGGCGCATTTCAAGAAATGGATTTTGCGGTAGAACAAAGCAATTTTTCTGGAGCGGTTGAAGCATTAAGAAGGGCGCAGGAGGAAAGACCTGTTCTTTACAACGAAAGAAATGCCATATCGCTTTTTTTGGACAAGGGGCTGCTTGAACACTACGCGGGCAACTATCTGGAATCTTCGGAAGATCTGCAAAATGCCGAAAGATTAATAGAAGAAGCATATACAAAAAGCGTAACGCAGAATTTCATGTCTTATATTATCAACGATAATACAAGGGAATATCCCGGAGAGGATTTTGAAGACATTTATCTGAATGTTTTTAACGCGCTTAATTATTTTAACAGAGGCAGTCTGGAAGGAGCTTTGGTAGAAATCCGCAAGTTAAGCATGTCCAGCGGAAAATTGGATACGCTTGCCTTAAGACATGAACACAATGATCCTGAAACCGGTTCAAGCATGAGTGACACGGCAAGAAAACAAACAGGCGTCACTCAAATGCCGGATGCGGTTGCTTCCAATTTTTCCAATTCTGCTCTTGCCCGTTTTCTGGGAGCGCTTTTTTTCCAGGCGGCAAGAAACACCGATTCAGCGCGTATCGAATTTAGTCAGATCCCACGCGCGTTTTCCGCAAACAGGGAAGTTTTCAAACACCCGATACCCAGAGCAGTTGATGAAGCGCAGAATGTTCCGGCAGGAAAGGCAAGGCTTCATATCCTAAGCTTTACAGGATTATCTCCGATTAAAGAAGAGCAGAAAATTCTCCATAACCTTCCGTTCAGGCACCCTGTATTGAGTGTCGCCCAGTTTAAGCTTCCTGTAATGGTTAAAAGACCCAGCCAGATAACCAGAATAGAAACTGTAGTAGACGGTGTTGGCAGGTTCGATCTTGAACTGCTTGAAGATATGGGAGCCGTAATCGAAGAAACATTTAAAAACCGTTACAACAAGATTGTATTAAAAACTTATATTCGCACAATTATAAAATATGCCGTTGCCGATGTTGCCGCAAGAACAGCCGCGAGACAAACAAATGAATTTGCGGGTTTAATGGTAGCGATTGCGGCAAGAGGCGCAATGGATGCTTCAGAAAGTGCTGATATCAGAATGTCACGTTATCTTCCGGACAAGGCGCATGTCGGCGGCATCAATCTTGACCCGGGCACATATTCAGTTATAATTAACTATTACAACGAAAGCAATATTATTATTGCTTCTGAACACAGAAATATTACTGTAACATCTGGCGGACTTAATCTTATACAGTCTGTTAATTTAAAGTAGGAGAAAAGACCATGAAGAAATTATTAATTGTATTGGGAGCTTTCTTGTTACTGTCTTCGTGCCAAACAACAACAGTTAATAGGGTACAATCCGGAACCGAAGCTGATTTAAGCGGCTACTGGAACGCGCGGGACGTAAGGATCGTCTGTGATTTTTTAATCGAAGAATGTCTTTCAAGCCCCAGAGTTGATCAGGCAATCAGGGCATTCGGCAACAGAAGACCAACGGTAATCGTAGGCAGATTCAGAAATGACAGCGCCGAACATATCGACACTTCGATTATTTCTTCCACAATGGAAAGGGTAATCTTTAACAGCGGTAAACTTGACTTTGTCGCGGGCGGCGATGTAAGAGATGATTTACGCGCGGAAAGACAGGATCAGCTTGGACAGGCAAGCGAACAAACCGCAGCCGGCATAGGCAGGGAAATAGGAGCTAATTTTATGCTGACAGGTTCTGTAAGAACGATTGTTGACAGAAGAGAAAATGTCAGTATAAGAACCTACTTTGTAACCGCAGAATTAACAAATATCGAAACCAATGCCAGATTATGGATTGGCGAACACAACGAAATTACCAAAGTAGTTACAAGAGCGAGAAACAGGCTTTAATCCCCTATCTGTCAGATAACAGATAACGTTTTGTTATTTGTTATCTGATAAAGAGCGTCTTCCCCTGCGAGGGCGCTTAACATTTCACCGTTCATATCTATTTTTTTTCTTATTGTATCTGTAACTATCGCGCGTATTTTTAAACGGATTGCCTTGGAAACAAGGAGTCTTGCCCGGATAGCAGGCCGTCCGTTTACGGAATATCCCGTCTCCGGCGACCAATAAAAAGTACATTCACCCGCATCTATCCCAAAACGCCAGGTGTTTTCATTAATTTCCAGCAAACCGCAGACAAGAGAGTATGCTTTATCTATTGGATTGTAGGATTTTACATGGCTTGACCATTTTTGAAGTTCAAGAGGAGAGCCGAAACAAACCAGAATTGTATCTCCCTCAAAACCTACAATTACAGCTCCCGCGTTAAACGCGACTTTTTTTACAGATGAATAAAAGGTATTTCTTACTTTACCCGCATCCTGAGATTTTTCACGAACAGCCGCGCTTAACAGATTTATATCTTTAATGGCAATAATAACCGCATTGGTTACATTTATTTCCGAAAGATGAGGTCTTCCGAAAGAAATAAGATTTTGCAGAAAACTTTTGGAAACTACCGCGCCGTAGGCTGCTGTAAAAACTCTTACCCTATGTTTTAATAATGCGCATTTACAATAAAAAATTACAAGAGTGCCTGCAAGAGAAGAACCAAGTACAATCACAGGATCCATCCAGAATAAATTAAAGAAAAATATTAATCCAAAAATTACAGAGAATAATAAACTTAAAACAACCCCTGTAAACAATAATAAAAAAGGCCTTAATAAAAAGACTGCCAAAAGAACAATTAACGATGAAAGAACAGACCAAAAAAGCATATGCCGGTCAGCAATAAGCTTAATATGACTGCCTGTAATCATAACATTTGCAGCAAGAGCCGAATACAAAGCATTATTCGGGGGTCCCATTACACAATATGAAAAAAACAATTCGTTTTTTAACACGTTATGAATAGCCGACAATTTTTTGTATTCATCATGCATTGCTGTTATTATATCTCTTACAGAAATAAGTTCTTTTAATTTTTCTTCATTGGAAGAATCCGTATCCGCTATTAAAACTTCGTAATCATTTATAAAAGCCGTAATATTACCGGTATTCAGCAAATCATCAAGGCTTTTAAAATAATTTGAACGGGCTATCCTCCATGCTATTCTGTTTTCGCTGCCGGGATTCTGAAGCAATTCTTCCCTTAACACAAATGAATAATCATCCAGCAGCAGCGGCGACAATTCCGTCTGCAATATGGAAAATACACCCAATTCATCTGCCGCAATCAAGGCATCGCGCATGGCGTACCCCGACTCTTCATATTCCCTGAAAAGCGAAATATCAATTCTGCGAAAAGCGCTGTTCCACGGCGTAATTACATTTCCGTCTTTATCCAGCGGTATATCAAATTCTTTTATGCTAGAAGAATCTGAAGCTCGCAGCCATAAAACTTTTCCATGTTCCGTAATCTCTATTTGCGATGCATCATAGCGGTTTTTTAAATTAAAAAACACAGGATGTTCAAAGTCGGTATCCAAAAGCTTAACACGTCTTATTTTACCATCCCTGTCCAATAGCGGCTCTGCCGGAGCTTCAAGATAATTGCCGAACACCAAAACAGAACGTATTAAATCTTCGTCCCTGTCAACCAGCGCTGAAAGCAGACGATCTCTGCCCTTCTCTGTCAGCTCCACCACCTGCTCCACATAGACAGGCGCATCAAGCGGAGAAACAGACCCTCTTCTGATACCTTCAAACAAGTTGCGGATATTGTAGCCTACCAAAGAATATTCATCCAAAAAGCGCCTGCGTATTTCTGCTTCGGTTAACATAATAGGCGACGAAGAAGGCGACACCTTGCCGGTCATAACCAGATTGGCAGCATCCATCTCTGTTAAAGTCATAAAAACTGTAAAAATATCACTGCCGTCCACAAATTCATCCGTTTCTATTATTAAAATTTCATGGGATACAACAGGCGGTTTCTGGTTTTCCAGGAGAAAATCATAATGCAAACCGAATTTCGGGCCGGAAAGCAGATAATTAAGGAGAAAAACTACACCAATTGAACAAACGAGACCTCCAAGAAGCATTAAAATTGTCTGTTTTAAGGGAATATGTGCAGGCATCTCTTTTAAATTTCGGCATAAAACGGTAAAATATACAAGTATCAGGAGGAACATTATGGCAAAAACTTTTATGGATGAAAGATTTTTACTGGAAACAGAAACCGCAAATAACTTGTACAAAGCGGCTAAAGAGGAACCTATCTTTGATTATCACTGCCATCTTATACCGGCTCAAATAGCAGAAAACAAGCAATTTAAGGATTTGGCGGAAATTTGGCTTGGCGGAGATCATTACAAATGGAGGCAGATGCGCACGAGGGGCTATGATGAAAATTATATTTCCGGCGGCGCGGATAACTATGAAAAATTTCTTGCCTGGGCGCGCACTGTAGAAAATCTTATCGGAAACCCCCTGTACCATTGGACACATCTTGAGCTGCAGCGTTATTTTGATATATACGAACCTCTTACAGAAAAAAGCGCCCCCGGCATCTGGGAAAAAGCAAATGCCATGCTTAAAACTCCGCAGTTATCGGTAAAGGGAATCTTTGAAAAATTTAAAATATACGCCGTGGGAACTACAGACGATCCGATTGATACACTTGAATATCACAAAGCCATTATGGAAGGAAAAGCTCCAATCGGGAAAATTGATACCAAGGTTATTCCGTCTTTCCGTCCGGATAAAGCGCTGAATATTAACATTGCAGGTTTCGCGGATTATATAAACGCTCTTTCAAAAGCAAGCGGTATTACAATTAAAACATCCGACGATGTAATTGCCGCTCTGGAAAACCGCCTTGATTTTTTCATAAGCCTTGGCTGCCGCGCTTCGGATCATGCTCTTGAAAACGCGCCGTTCGCCCTTTCTTCCAACAGCCAGATTGACAATACATTTAATAACGCAATGGCAGGAAAACCCGTTTCCGGCGAAGAGGCACAATGCTACAAAACAAAGGTACTTGTTGAACTTGCAAAACTTTACGCAAAACGCGGCATAGTAATGCAGCTCCATCTTTCCTCGATACGCAATTTAAACCCAAGGATCTTTTCGCGCATGGGAGCCGATGTCGGCATTGATGCCGTCCACGATTTGGAACAAAGCGCAAATCTCTCAGCCTTCCTTGGAAAAGTTGAAGGAGAGGCAGCGCTTCCCAAAACCATACTTTATTCGCTTAACCCAAAAGATTATTATCCCATGGGAACAATAATGGGAGCTTTTCAGGGCACAGGCATAGAAGGAAAAATCCAGCTAGGGTCTGCATGGTGGTTCTGCGATCACAGAGACGGCATGGACGAACAGATGCGCGTCCTTGCAAACCTTGGAACACTCCCGCTGTTTGTGGGAATGTTAACCGACAGCCGCAGTTTCCTCTCCTACCCGCGCCATGAATATTTCCGCCGCATCCTGTGCAATCTCCTGGGCAAATGGGTAGAAAACGGCGAGTATCCAAATGACACACAAAAACTGGAAAAGATAGTAAAAGATATTTCGTTCTTAAATGCAAAGAAATATTTTGAATAACATGAAAAACACAATATTGTTTTTATTACTATTGCCCATATTTCTCGGATGCGCTTCACTGGATAGCTCTGATTATATTACCCTGCCTGACGGCACAATGGCAGATAAAAGAATTCCGCAGGAAATAATTGATCTGGTAATAAATCGCTTTGAAGCCATTGAAAGCGGAAACATCGAGGCTTTTAGGGAAACATTGCCGGAAATGCAGGACGGAGTTGATTATTACAGCCAGCTTGCGCTGTTACACAGATATTTTGGAGAAGCGTTCGGCATAGATACCGATACTTTTATCAACGCGGTAGAAACCAGCGACGGCTTGCGTGAAATCGCGCAAACATTATTCACCGGAAAACTTCCCGCAAGAAACAGAAGCCCCCTGATCCTTAAAAGAATAGATGTCCTGCCGGACAATGAAATTAAACTGATAGTAGTAAACGAAAAGAACGAAAAAGTAGACTACGATTTTACATATTATTTTTGGTAAAAAAAAGTCCGCAGGATGCCGCGGACTTTCTTCTTCTTACCTCTGGATTCTCGCTGACCCGCCTGCCGCAAACGCTTCTACCATATCAAGGCTAACCATAGAGGTATCACCTGGAGTTGTAGTGAGCAATGCGCCGTGCGCCCAGCCAAGTTTAAGAGCATCTTCGGGGCTTTTGCCGTTTAAAAGACCGTAAATTAATCCTGAAGCAAAACCGTCTCCGCCGCCAACACGATCAATTACATCAAGTTCGCAGGTAGGCGCCTGATAATTTTTGCCGTCGAGTGACAGAACCGCGCTCCATGAATGACGGTTAGTGGAATGAACTTCGCGCATAGTGGTTGCAACCGCTTTAACATTGGGGAAATCTTTTCTTACAGTATCAATCATGCCAAAGAAAGCGGAAGGATCAAGTTTGCCCTTGGTTTCGACATCCTGACCTTTAAGGCCTAAACCTTTCTGCAGGTCTTCTTCGTTGCCGACAATCACATCAACATTGGCGACAATTTTGCGCAGGGTTTGCGCAGCCATTGCGGGAGCTTCCGCGGCAGTTTTGCCCTGTTCTTCGGCAATAATAGTAAAAAGTTTTGCGCGGTAATTAAGGTCGAAGGAAACGATAGCGCCTGCCTTTTTGGCAGCCTGCATTGCTTCGATTACAAGATCTGAAGTTGTAGGCGAAAGAGCGCTGAAAATTCCGCCGGAATGGAACCACCGGATACCTTTCTTGAAAATGGCATCCCAGTCAAAACTGCCCGGTTTGAGCATCTGCGCCGCTTCGTTGGAGCGGTTATAAAAAACGATAGGAGCACGTACCCCCTGTCCCCTGTCACTCCACACAATCGCCATATTCGGACCTCTTACACCGTCATGTTTAAAGCGTTTGTAGTAGGGGGTTACACCGGCTTTCTGCACGGTAAGCTCAACCTTACGGCCAATCGGATAATCCACCATCGCGCTGGCAATGGCTGTTCTTTGCCCAAAGCAGGTTGAAAGATTTGAAGCGACATTGTACTCTCCGCCGCTTACATGAAGCTGATACTCATTTGCCTCTGCAAATGGGATAATTCCCGGGTCAAGCCGGGTGACCAATGCGCCCAGAGCCAATAAATCATGAGCGGTGCCGCCGGCGGCAGGAATAGATAATGAAGACATATTTTACCTCTTTAATTGTATTTGTAGCATATTATATCATATTTTTTGTTTTTGGGAAGCTTTTAAAAACCATAATAAATGTGATATAATGGATAAAAACATTCTGCGGAGGAATTTATATGATACTAAAGGGAGAATTTTCATCTGAACTGCTTAAAACAACAGCAAATTTACAGTTTATGATTCCGGACGAAGGAGAAGGACCTTACAAGGTTATTTACTTACTCCATGGTTTACACGGTAACCATAGTTCATGGATTCATAATTCGATGCTTCCCTATTATGGAAAAAAATACAATGCCATTTTTGTAATGCCGGATGCGGCAAGGAGTTTTTACACCGATCTTAGATACGGAAGAAATTATCTTTCTTATTTAAGCGATGAACTGCCGCAAATTTGCCGCAATATTTTTAATATATCAACCCGAATGGAAGATACAGCCGTAATGGGTTACTCCATGGGCGGCTACGGAGCCCTCAGGCTTGCATTATCCAACCCGGGCGTTTACGGCTTTTGCGGAGCCATTTCCACCGCATGTCTTTATTTTAAACCGTTTTTAAAAATACTTAAAAATGATCCGGACTCATATCTTAAAACCGGCAGGGAAGCGGAAGAAACCTACAAAGATTTATTATCAATATACGGCTACGATTTTGAGTATACTCCCGCCTATGATATTCTCCATTTGATTAAAACATATCCTGATAATATCCCCAAACCCAGAATTTACGCAAATTGCGGCACAGAAGACGGTCTTCTTAAAGAAAACCACAATTTCCGTGAAGACATGAAAGACTCCTCATTTGATTTTACTTACGAAGAATGGCAAGGCGGCCACGACTGGGACTTTTTTAATGACGGGTTGAAGAAGACGCTGGAGATTTGGGATAAGGGTTAAAGATTAGAAAGGACTCTCGCGGACCGCAAACCGAAGGTTTGGAGGAGGCGCTGAGGACGCGGGGGAAGAGGAAGAAAGGGAAGAATTTTTAGCACTAACCATACGAACGGACACGAACGGGGGGGAGGGAAAATATTTTTTATTTTTTCGGACTTATTTCTTGCTTTTCAATTGCGAGCGAAGACTGATAATTTCTGCGTGAAAGTGCAGCTACTGCTGTAAAAAAAGCGCCAGCCACCACACGACAACTGACGCTTTCCAAAGCAAACTAATCGCCTGTTTTTTGCGTCAGACGTTGTTTAATTTCCCCAATTGAAAGCCCCTGATCCAGTAAATCCAAAACAATATCAACACCTTTCTCAATACCGATATCAATGCCTTCTTCACGGCCTTCCTCACGGGCATAAGCGATAGCGTCTTCTGTATTCCATTCTGTTAAAAGCATAGTTAAAACCTCCGAACCATGAACTTCAAGGAACTCTTTAAGTATAGCATTATTCTGGCAATATTTAACAGCCGCTTTTATGCCTTCTTCCATGCTTCCAAGCTCATCTATGAAATACCGCGCTTTGGCGATAAACGCGCTGTATTCTGCCAGCTTCCGGCAGCGATTGGCAA
>Ga0123356_10000517_pt1 | contig 42895 bp, 41 predicted proteins | sample TergutEmb28metaG_2_FD_92546 | JGI IMG/M metagenome (GOLD analysis project Ga0123356, IMG submission 92546) | Embiratermes neotenicus P3 segment gut microbial communities from Petit-Saut dam, French Guiana - Emb289 P3 | ecosystem: Host-associated > Arthropoda: Insects > Digestive system > Gut ...
ACGCTTCATGCGTCCAGTGCTTTGCATCACCCTGTTCAGGTAAAGGATTTTGAAAAGGAAAAACACAATATAGGCAATAGTGATACCAAACATCACCCAGTTAAGCCAAGGAACACCAAAATCAACAATCATCGAGAGAATAACAAACGATACATACACAACAGCAATCGCAAGACTTCCAACATCCGCTGCTGTCGTAAAAAACATAAAGACTTTTTTCTTTGCCTTTTGCTTGTCCCCTACGGGTTTATTTCTTTTAAAGAATCCCATTACTAAATACTATACCACCAAACCCCAAGCCATGCAAACAAAAGTTATTTATTGTAACTCGTGCATAAAAAATTTGGTAAGAACATCAAGTGCCGAAATCAAATTATCCAAATCCTTCGCCGGGACCGTCTTCATAATCCCATCGACCATGCGCTGGTGCCACTCGTTGTGCTTTGTGTTTACAAACTCGCCCAACTGCGTCGGCTCGATATAAAACACACGCTTGTCTTTTTTGTCCTGGCGCTTGGTTAAAAACCCCTTTTCTTCCAACCGTGTATACGACGTCGTCAACGTCCCCAAAACAATGTTCAAGATACTTGCAATGTACGAGAATGTGTTTTTCCCAACCGCCTTCGCCTTATAAACCGCCTCGATAACGTGAATTTCTTTAAGCGACAATTTACCATCAGAAATCGACGCAAGCGCCTTTTGTTCGGCATCAAGTATCGAATAGAAACAACTTACAAAGAATTCATTTAATTTTTCTTTTTGTTTCATTTTGTTAATCTTGGCGCACCTTCGAACACTACCGCCGATGCCCCGCCTCCCACATGCGTTCCGACAATTGGACCAATCCTGGTCGCAACTATCGTCGCCTTAGGATACGCCGACTTAATCGCCTCTGTCAAGGCATCATTAAGCTCACTCTTAGAGGTGTATATAATATATATCTTACCCGTCGCAAAATCCTGCCGTACTTTCTCGCCCAATTCTGCCATTTGCGCAAGGACATATTTAATGGCATTACCAAGACCTTTCGGTTTGTTGTTAATAACAAGTTTACCCTCGTGGTTAACAACAATAACAGGTTTGATACCAAGCAACGACCCAATAGCCGCTTTAAGACCACTTATGCGCCCACCACGCTTTAAATGAAACAAATCGGAAACGACGACATAAGACTGCAAGTGTTCGCTCAGGTGCATAGTTTTTTTGATTGCCTCAGCGGCCGTCACACCCTTGTCACGTAATTCAAGCAACTTGTGAACCAAAACCTCTGCAATACCTGTAACGGACATACTGTTCACAACATGAATCTTGCGACCTTTAAGAGTTTTATTAATCTCCTCCGCCGCACTTTTGGTATTATCATATGTAACGGACAAACCACTTGAAAGCGGCAAGTGAATAATATCCCCTTCCTTTTCGACTGCAAGGATTTTCTCGAAATGTTCCTTCGCCTCGAACGAGTTCACCGCCACAGTCGTCGGCAACGCCCCCTTTTTTAGCTCCTCGTAAAAATTATCAAAATCCTTGTCCGAGTTATAAACCTCACCAAGTTCCTTGCCGTCAACAACACGCTTCATCACAAGATAGTGAATTTTATTTTTCACCATAAAGTCCTTGAACAAATCCGCACTTGTATCAACCGAAATTACAAATTTAGCCATTTGATTTTTCTCCTTCAAAACTTTAACTATATATAGTTTGAATGTCAAATGATTTTTTGGTGCGAGTGGTGAGACTTGAACTCACACGGACATTACACCCACTGGCTTCTGAGACCAGCCTGTCTGCCATTCCAGCACACTCGCATAGAGTGTGCTGGAACAAGGTTTCCTTATGACAGCACACTCGCATGCAGGGGCATCATACACCAAAAAACCCCGCAAGTCAAATACGAGGTTTTTCTTTGAAAGAAGAAATCAAATCACTTCTTAACTGTTGCTTTCGCAGGTGTTGCCGTTACTTCTTGTTCAACGAACAGGTTAAGCACATAAGTATTGCCGTCATGACCATGGAAATGATAGACAATATCTTGGTTAAAGCTTGCCTGACCAACATAAGTCGACCAACGTGAAACGGTTCCTGTCGGCGCATTTTCATCCAACACTCCGGCAAAAATCGCATGCACGGTCATCGCACTTTGTGCAACCGGTGTTTCGTTTGGCATGCTGTGACGACGCCATGTGTTTGCTGTGACGTTCTCGCCAACTGCAACAGGCTCGTAAGCATAACTCTTGGTTTCTTCGGCTGTGCCGACTTTTCTTGTGTACGAAAAGTTCGAACCAAGGATATTCTTGTCTTCGAAATAAGGACGCAGGTTCATGTCGACCATAGTCACATCCTTTGCAACCTTAACGACAACAAAGCCTTCCTTTTCTTCGGTTCCGGCTTTAACTTTACTTTCGTCAAGTTTTTTGTAAGCCGCAGCGCCAGTATGCGTACCGAACACGATGCCGTCTTCCACACCAATGTGCAAAGTCGTCCCAGTGTTCTTGCGACATGCAACAAAACTTCCCGCCGCAAGCACAAGGCAAAGCGCAATTACACCAATCCTCGCAATTTTTTTCATATTCCCCCTCCTTTTATAAAGTAGGTTATTATGTGCGGGAGGAAAGATAATATACGCAAAACTCCTTGCAATTCACAAAATCATATAGTATATTGTCGATGTTAACGTGGCCCTGTGGTAAAGCGGTTAATACACCACCCTTTCACGGTGGTATCCCGGGTTCGAATCCCGGCAGGGTCACCACTACAAGACGACATTTGTTACGGGCTTCGCAACTTCGTTGATACGAATTCCGGCAGGGTCACCACTACAAGACGACATTTGTTACGGGCTTCGCAGCTACGCTGATATGAATACACATAAGAGGAGAAGAATAAATGGGAACGCACATGCATGTAAGAAACGACCAAAAGAAGTGGATCAGAGACAATGAAAAACGCCTAGCCTCGATGAAAAAGCAGTTCGACAAAAAGAAGGCAAAGAAGGCAATAGAGCAAGCACAATGAAACAAAAACACTCACATAGGAGTGTTTTTTAATTTCGATTTTTGGATTGCTTGCCCAATATCTTTTTGGCAAACGCTTCTGCGTCACCAATCAGTTTGAACAAATGCATCTCGCCGTGCTGCTCTTTTTCAACAGTTGTCATATTGCAAATTGTGCCCCGCATCTCTTTTGGATATCCCTTCTTGTCAAAAGCCAAAAAAGTAATACAAAGCATCGAACACATCCAGTGCTCCCCGGGGCTGTTGTATCTTGACTCGTACACCCCTTGCATTATAGGTTCATCCGTGTCGATTCTCGCAAAACCGCTTGCCGTGGTCGGAACACCAACCACATCACCAAACCCAGTCACTTTTCCACCCTTGCACTCGATATCCCCTGTTCTTCCATCAGCTATTTCAACATCATGAAACTGTTGACTAAGTTTAACCCGTCCCCCACGGATAAAACTTGGTGTCTTGCCGTAATAGTACACCACGTACCATTCGCCGTTTATGTACCTGTCTTTGTTTCGAAGTCTCCACACCAACGCAACAAGAAAACCCACAAGTCCATAAACCGCACTTCCCGACACAGCCGCCGACGCCAAAACAAGAAGAATCTGCCGAAGCCAAACAGGTTCAAACCTGATAAACTGCTCCAATAATATAAGCATCACCGCACTAAGCATCAGTGCAATCGGAATAAGTATCTTATGTAATTTATTTCCCATATTCATCACCTAAGCTTTTTTACGCTTGACAATCGTTTGAATTGTAAAAAGAATTCCAAACAAAAGCGCCCCATATAAAAGTGCCACAAACCACCAATGGAATATCGTGCCTTCTAGAAGGGGTTCATCAAGGAACATGATATCGTGAATAGGGAAACCGGCAAGGGTTGTGATACTTTTTACAAACAACCCCCACGCGACATAGATACAGTACCCAATGGCAAGATACCGCAACTTTTTCCAATCCGGCTTGAAATCCCCAGTGGCAACGAACAATATAGAAAGAAACCAAGCAATCGAGTGATAAACCAAACTTGGGAACGCTCGCCACTCGAAAATGGTCGCAGTATGATGTATCGAGTCCTCATTAAAGAACCCCGGATAAGCCTGATTAAGCGGAAAGCACACAAGTCCGATGAACACAATGCAATGAAACAACGGACTGTTTTTGTTTTTTACAAAGAACGCACCAAAGACAAGCAGCAATGCGGTAAGACAACACTGGGTATATGGCACAAGTTCAAACCCGTTCTTCTTGATAATTGCATCCGCAATCCGGGTTGCAAGCACAAACACCAACAACACGCCGGCAACGATTTTATATGTGATACTTTTTGCCTGTTCCGTCTTGCAATACTTTCTTACAAGAATACACCCGCCGACAATTCCAACTATCGTAAGGACTAAAACAATTATGTGCCATCCGCCGTATACACCATCCATCACACTAGATGTATACCACTTGTCGAGTTTTGTCAACAACCCAAAGCCCTTGGTACAAATACTTTGACTAAAACCATTGCTCGTGCTAAAAAATATATAAGATGAGTACTTTCCTAGGGGCACAATGGACACTACCTTTCCAGGAAGGGCTTGTAACGACACTGGCTATTCTCCTTTCAATCGTTGGAGCAGTTGGTGTGGCATACGCAGTCTTCTTGGGGATAATGCTTGCAAAAGCGGAAAGTGACGACAAGCGCAAACAAGCCAAAAAACGAATCACAAGCACCGTGGCAGGATTGTTCATTATTGTTATCTTAACAGTAATGATTTTGCAATTTGATTTCTCAGACACATATGATATGCCTGACCAACGATACAATCCGGATGCATATGTTCTTAGCACTTCGGTTTTTGCCCCAGATGACAGAAAAATTGTCAACCTAGTGTTTGAAACACATGACGTTTCCAGCTCTTCCGCCGGAGGTGACAGCAACGCAAATATAAGACTTAATAATACATCGGCAGGGGTATCTTTGGATGGAAAGGCTGTCACAACCTTCACGCTTGCAAATACTGCACTTACCAACAGTGCGCATCTTGGCAACACAGAAGCCCTTGCATTCGCCGAGGGAGTCTCGATAGTGGCGCTAAGTCCAACAAGCTTTGAAATCCTCAACGCCTCGAATGCGGCATACCCAATAAGGGTCGATGTCGACACAGTTATTCACGTCCCACTAACCGCACCATTCAATGCGATGGCAATTTACGGCACAACCGACCCGATGGAAATCTTTTTGCGGGAACCATATCGCAGTAATCCAAGCTTATACCCCGGTCATTTGCTTACACTGGAAAGAACCTTTGGTACGTTCATCCAAGCCGCACCTGTACCACCAAACTTGATAATACCTGCTCCGCCTGGAACCATAGTAGGCCCTGGTGCTCCACCGGGTAGCGGCGGTGGTGGCGGCGGTGGTGGCGGCCCTGTTGGACCACCTCCAACACTTGCTCCACAAAACGGCGTGTTCAGGTTTTGGCCTGTCGCCGGAAACCCAGGGAAAGCAAGAAGTGCAGGGTTTGGCTATATATCAACTAATAAAAGATACCACGCCGGTATCGACATTGGTTGGGGCAAAGCATCTTTGGGGCAATCCACAAACGTTTGGGTATACGCAGCACATGACGGTATTGTCCGAAACATAAGCACAAGCGGAGCACGAGATTATTGGTATATTACCATAGAACACCAGGGAACATTCTCGGTTGGCGGAAGATCATTCTCTAAACTGCGAACGAACTACATCCACGTAAATGACATACGAGTAACCAAAGGTCAAAGAGTCAGTGCCGGTCAAGCCATCGCAAGAGTTGCCGGCTCTAATTCCTTTACCCCGCACTTGCATTTCGAGGTAACAAACGGCGGAGCAAATAATCCAAAAAACTCGAACCCACCTGCCAACGCAACATTGCAACAAGTAGCAGACAACCAAAGACTACTGCATCCAATGATGCTGTACCCAAACCACGGTCTTTCATGGGGTGACAGAGTCCCATTGTAGTTGTTCTCTGGTTCATAATTTAATCATAGTATTAACTATTGAAGCTATACAGAAAAAAAGTAATCGGCTATACCGCCGGAGTTTATGATTTATTCCACGTCGGACATTTGAACATCTTCAAAAATGCAAAAAAGTATTGCGACTATTTGGTCGTCGGCGTAAACACAGACGAATTGGTAATGGAATACAAGAACCGCAAACCAATGATACCACTTGACCAAAGAATTGAAATTGTAAAAGCAATAAAACACGTCAACAAAACCGAAGCGCAAAACTCTCTCGACAGACTTACCCCTGCCCTCAAACATCACGCCTCGGTTGTCTTTATCGGAAGCGATTGGGAAAACTCCGCCCGCTGGAACGAAAACGAAAAGCAACTTAATAAACACAATATCAAAGTGATATACCTACCAAACACCCAAGGAATCTCAACAACCGCCCTCATCCAAAAAGCCAAAGTCAATTAAAAAATATCAACTTGCAGCCTGTTCATCACTACTCGGCATAATATCTTTGACATTCAAGGTCTTTGAAAACTCAATGCGTGTGTCATACACTTCCTGCGAGATATCGCCACGACGCAACAAAAGGTCATTATAATAATCGCAAAGGTGATGAGTATCTTTCGGACTTATATCCGCATCAATATTCTTTCGCTTGAAAACCACAAAGAAAGTCTTAAAGAAAATCTTTACATCACGCCAGAATGTAATTTTTTTGACATACTTGATATCAAACTCGACAACTTTTTCAAAGTTTATCGCATTACGCCCATTGACCTGCGCAAGACCCGAAACCCCAGGTCGCACCAAAAACCTTTTGCATTGCTCTTCATTAAAGAACACACATTCCTTGACATCTTTCGGTCGTGGTCCGATGAAACTCATGTTGCCCTTTAATATGTTAAAAAGTTGCGGAAGCTCATCAAGACTTGTCTTTCGTATAAACTTCCCAAACTTCGTTACCCTGTCCCTGTCTGGCAAAAGTTCGCCATTTGCGTCACGTTTGTTTGACATACTGCGGAACTTGTAAAACCAAAAAACCTTCCGCCCAAGACCCACACGCTTTTGTTTAAAGATTACCCCCTTGCCGTGTTTAATCCGCACAAGGAACGCAACGAAAAGAATAACTGGCGACAATAAAATAATCGCAAGCAACGCACACAAAAAATCCGCCGGGCGCTTGACCACAATCTCATATATTGTCCTCTTTCGTTTTGTTTCCATAATACTCTGTCACTTTTTCAAGATTGGTTTAACAACTTTCTTTATCATCTCGTGGATATCATCGATACTTTTAAGTTCACCACCCGCAACACAATTAACAACTTCCCACCCTTGCTTGTGTGCAACGTATTTGCCAGCAAGGTACGAATCCACCAAGTGCCGTTTGTCACGCTCGTGGATATCGAAACTCCACGCTTCGCCAATTTTCATTTGCTCCCGTGCCGTCGTGATTTTGTAACTAAGTTCAACCGGCACGTCCAAAAAGACAATCTTGTCCGGGCGTGGCAACTTCAAAAGTTCAAACTCCAAGTTTTCAAGCCACTCTAAAAATTCATCAATCTTTTCTTCGTCCCTAATTTTACTTGCCTGATGAATCATGTTGGATTGGGTATACCTGTCAAACAAAACAATCGTCTCTTTTTCAAGACCTTTAAGCAACTGTTTCATCGTACACATACGGTCAACTGCATACATCACACTGCCTTGATAGGCATCGAAACACTCTGCGCTGTCACCAAACTCGCCACCCAAATACATCCGCACAGGTCCACTCGACAAACTGTCATAGTTCGGGAACGACACAATGATGCATTCCTTCCCCTGTTTTTTAAGATACTCATAAAGTTTTTTAACCTGAGTTTTCTTGCCGCTTCCGTCGGTCCCCTCGATGGCAATGAATGTATGTTTCAGTTGTTTCATGATTGGACAAGTGTAACTTTATCGTGTTATAATGTCAAGTGAAGAATGAAACCCTTGTAACACACATCAAAAACAACACGGTCGCCCCAAGTTACCTACTCATCGACCGTGATATTTTGAAGTTGCGTGAAATCGCCAAGTGGTTTGCATCAAACTACAACCCAGCCGACGTCTTTCACTTGGAGGACACGCCAAGTATTAAAGTAAAAGAAACCGAAGAGTTTATCGCCAAAGCCCACCTCGCCGCCGTCGGAGGCAAAAAGTTGTTCATCATCTGCGACGCTGCCACGATGACAATCGCCGCCCAAAACAAAACCTTGAAAACCATCGAGGACACACCAGCCGACACGACGTTCCTTCTCCTCGCTTCTTCCGAGACCACAATCTTAAACACAATCAAAAGCCGTTGCGTGATTATTTATCCGGCTCCCGTGAACCCTTCCCTCACCGAAAAAGCCCTTATGGACGCCAACCCGCAATCGCAAAAGATTTTCGACGCCGTTTTGAAAGTCCTTACCCAATGCAAAACCCTCGACGATGCCCTTCCTCACCTCCCGCTGCTTACCAAAAAAGAAAACTTCCCTATAACCCTCATCGCCATCAACCAACACGCAAGCGAGCTTGATATTAAAAAACGCCACACAGTCCTCAAAACCCTTGCCCAAATCAATCGCAACACAACCGCTGGGTGTAACCACACAAATGCATTTGACATACTGCTGATGGAAATATTATCCTAGGATTGGGGGAAAACTAACAGATGAAAAAGATTGATATAATAATCATCACAACAGTCTGCCTTGTAATTGTCGGCGGTGCTATAACCGCTTTGGTCGTCATAAACCAACCACCACCACGACCAACAGCCATCGAAATCCGCACAAACCCAACAAGGGTCGACTATGCCCGAGGCGAACGCATCGACACAACCGGCATGGTAATCTGGGCAATATTCCCAGACGGCACAACAAACAGCTTCACCCGAGGTTTCCGCCTAGACACCAAAACCGCAACAAACGGAGGCGTCTTCGACAACCCAACACCCGCCACGCAAACAGTCAAGGTCACATTCCGTGGCAGAACCGACACCTTCACAATAAACGTCAGCCAAGCAAAAGTCCGAAGCATGCACCGAGTCTCAGTACCAACAAAATGGGAATACACTGTCGGAAGCCCTCTTGACTGGACAGGGTTCAGGGCCCGCCTTGTCTGGACCGACACCGCCCGCAATGAAGTAATACAACACAACCACCCTGGGCTGACATTCACAATGATGAATGCCGAAGGCGTACCAGTACCCGTAAATACAAGCACCCCTGGACGTATATGGGTCACCGCAAGATACGCCGGGTTTGACAACGTTGTATTTGACATCACAGTCCGAGCATAGTAGAATGCATAGATGAAAAAGAATGAAGTCAACAACACCTACTGGCAAGTAAGCGTTAATATCGGTGGCAACAGCCCCGGTATAAAATTCGATACTCTCCTTGAACTTAACATCGGCGACAAAGTCATCGTCGAGACCGCCAACGGCTCGGAATGGGGCGTCGTTGCGACATCCCCTGTTCCTAACAAAAAGAAACCGAACAACCTTATCCTTCGCAAAGTCGACGCCCAGGACGAACGCAAAATCAAAGACCTCCTGACGGCATCTGCAAACGCTATGAAAGTTGCGGAAGAAAAAATCGCCAAACACAAACTTGATATGAAGTTACTGACCGCCCACTACACAATGGACGGCAGCAAGGTCTTAATACACTTCCACAGCGAAAACCGTGTAGACTTCCGAGAACTTGTAAAAGAACTTGCTTTCGCCCTAAAAGCCCGTATTGAACTACGCCAAGTCAACGCCCGTGACGAAGTCAAGATGATTGGCGCAATGGGTCCTTGCGGTATGGAGTGCTGTTGCGCCCGTTTCCGAGGCGGCTTTGAATCCGTAAGCATCAAAATGGCAAAAAACCAAAACATATCACTCAACCCACAAAAAATCAACGGTATGTGCGGAAGGCTCCTGTGTTGCCTTGCTTATGAAAACGACCACTACACAAAAACGTGGGACAAAATGCCCCGCTATGGCTCCGAAGTAACAACACCCGACGGCAAAGGAACCGCAATGGACTGCAACGCAATAAAAGAAACCGTCAACGTCAAATTCAAAAATGGCGAGATTGCAAACTTCAAAACCTTCAAACTGTGCGACGTAAAGTGCAAACAGTGCGGACGTCGAGACGACGGAAAATAACAAAAAAAGAGCAACTCGCTCTTTTTATTTTATACAAGGTCACTATGTTTAAGCTCTTCCGGATATGCCATGCCTGTGCGTGCTCTGAAGTCCTTTGATTTTCTGTGAAAACTTCTAAGTTGAATTGGATGAAACGTTTTGCACATAGTCTTTTTAATCCAAGGCATATCATTGGCAAGCTCGTTTTCAAGTGCACCAACAAGAACATCCGAGTGCTCCACACCCCTTGGGCACCCATCCACAGTACAATTAGCCATAACCTCGGCACGATACCGCAAGTGCTTGGTGTACATATATTCAGGGTCTTTTCTTAAATCTTTCAAGTGTTGTTTCTTGGCGACTCTTAACGCCTTCTTTTTGTTATGCATTTTCCCTCTCCTTGATTGCTCACGCATTCTAGCACACACAAACCAGAATTGCAATATGTAATCTATATGAAATTAAGATGCGTACCTGGTGACAAAATCTTGCTTATGGCAACCCTTTTCACAATTGAATTCAGCCACTGCATGGACGCAAATGAAATACTTGCATGGAGCGATTTCTTTGGCGTAGTAACCGCAGGCCTGATTGCAATAGGCAACCGCAAAGTATATATACAAGACCCAAACTCGGATTGTAAAAAACCCAACACCAAAAGTCAAACAACAACCTCATCCTCCGATACTACCACTCCGCCGAAAAAGTGCTCTCGGTAGGGACAGTGCGAACACTGTCCCTGGCCATCCTCATCGATAATACAAACCTTGCGCAACGCCTCGTCCAACTGCTTTACAACCGCCACAGCGTTCTCATGGGCAAGTTCGGTAACTTCAAGTCGCCTGTCGATTTGCCCTTGATTTATAACTCCACTTGCAAGGACTTCCTCGCCTTTCCTAAGAACGACGAAAATCTCTTTCTCTGCATCCACATGGTCACGCAACTCGAAACTCGACGACACGCTTGTAATGTTGAATACCTTGGCGCCCTCGCCATTCGCCATCACGCTAAGCTGCAACACCGCCTCGTTCAAGTTATGCCTTACTTTGATATCAGTTTTATTGCTTCGAATCTTAAACTCGGCAAAACCACTGACTCCGCCAAATTCGTCATACAAGATTATGTTTTTATTCGTTAACTCCACATCTAACTAATAACTAATTGCCAGTGCAATATTTCGGCAAGTCTTGTCGTAAGTTCGATATATTTGTCGGGGCTGATTTGTTCGGGTCGCAAGTTCTCGTCAATTCCGATCTTTTTCAAAACCGCCCTAGCAACCTCTTTGTCCATCTTCAACGCATTAAGGATTGTCTTGCGCCGGGCTGAAAATATCCCCTTGATAAACGCATCCGGAATATGCACACCCCTCTTTTTATCAATCACCACAAAAGCCGAATCCACATTCGGCACGGGCACAAACACACTGCGTGGAACCTTCTTGACAATCCTGCAATCCGCCCTTGCCTGCAACCCAACGGTAAGTGCCCCATAATCCTTCCCACCCGGCAAGGCAACAATCCTTTGCGCCACGTCATCCTGTACCAAAACACAAATCCGCAAACATCCAGTATCCTTCATAAACTTCCATATAAGCGGAGTTGTAATATAATAAGGGATATTCGCCACGACAACATACGTGCCTGTCTCAACCTTTGCTTTCATACCGTCTTCAAACCGCAAGTCGATATTTTCGATATACTTGAACTGCTTCTCCAAAATAGGTGCAAGCCTCTTGTCCGTTTCATATGTGATAACTTTTCGAACACGCCCCGCAAGAACCCGTGTAAGCGTCCCCGCCCCGGTCCCAATCTCGACGACCACATCGTCTTTCGATAAATTTAACCCCTCGACAATATTATCCAACAATCCCTCGTCCAAAATAAAATTCTGCCCAAGGCTTCGGTTGAATTTGAATCCCTTAATGATGCTCATATAATACTTTAAAGTATTTGACAAAAAACGCAAAATGATTTAGGATATATTGGCTCGGAATACAAATGCTAGAAGGTCCACGAAAGAAAAACGGACCGAAGAACTTTCCACAAAAGAAAAAGAACCCGTCGGATTCATCCCACGGGTTTTTCGATGTTATAGAATTTTTTAGTGTTAGCAGTCGTCAACTTCGCAACTTCATCGAAGCTAATTCCCAAAACCCCCGCAATATGTTCCGCAACGTATTTCACATTTTTTGGTTCATTCACAGTCCCCCGAATTGGCACAGGAGCAAGATACGGACAATCCGTTTCAATCATCAGCCGGTCACGTGGCACCGCCTTAATCGCATCCGCCGACATCCCCGCATTCTTATAAGTAATCGCCCCACCAAACGCAAAGTACACATCCAACGCCTTAAAGCGTTCGACCTCCTCCGCCCCGCCAGAAAAACAGTGCAACACAATACCGTGTTTCAAGTACTTCATATGTCCGCTTAAAATTTCAAAAGTATCATCGAACGCATCCCGTGAATGAACAACCAAAGGCAAACCCATCTTCTCGGACAATTTGATTTGGCGGATAAAGACTTCCCTTTGCAATGCCTTAGAGGTGTCCATATGAAAAGAACCTCTCGCTTCGCTCGAGAACCTTGTCACTCCGTGATAATAATCCAACCCACACTCCCCAACTGCAACAATTTTCTTATTACCTTTCTGCTCTAATGCCCAAACCTCGAACTCGTCGCAAAACGAATCCGCAAAAATCGGGTGCACTCCGATGGTACAATATACATTTTTGTGACGACCCGCAAACTCGACGGACTCCCGTGACTCTGACACATCCGCACTTATCTCGACGACGCATTCAACGCCGTTCTTTTTTAAATTCTTTACTATTTCATCCGCTTGTTCCCGAAGTCGTGGGTCAAGCAAATGCACGTGACTATCAATTACCATGAGTTATTTTTAAAACTTTATATTTGATTTTTCCCGCAGGAACTTTGATGTCGATTTGCTGACCGACTTTCGCACCCAACAAGGCACTTCCAATAGGGCTCTCGTTCGAAAGTTTTCCGGAAGTAATATCACTCTCCAAAACTCCGGTGATTGTATATTCCACGGTCTTCTTGTTTGCGATGTTTTCAAGCTTCACACGTGTGCCGATGTTGACTGCACTTGTGTCCGCTTTGGCGTAACTAAAAAGCCTAATGCGTGGCAGGGTCGCTTCGATTTCGCCAATATCGGTTTCAAGGTTATTTTGCGCCTCACGTGCGGCGGCGTATTCTGCGTTTTCTTTAAGGTCGCCGAATTCTCGTGCTATTTTAATTTGCCCTGCGACTTCCGCCCTTCGTGCAATAAGTTCCGCAAGTTTGTTTTCCAACTTCTTTTTGCCCTCAGCCGTGGCAAATATTGTACCATGTTCCATATTGTGCCCTTCCTTTTCCAGTCAATTTAATATATAAACTTGTTCAAGATATGTCAAGTTCTTTTGTTTTGTCAATATACCAAATCGCAAAGCAACAAAAAATCCCGACATTTGCCGAGACTTTTACAAACTTAAAATCAAGACTAAGCCGACTTTGACGCCGTCACACGTTTCGGTGCTGCGGGCTTTTCTTGTTTTTTAAAGAACGCCTTACAAATAACAATTGCCGCCAATGTTACCGCCGCTACACCAAATATGATGTAGAATATTCGGCTTGCAATCGCATCCACTCCACCGAAAATTTCGGCAAAGAAATCAAAACTTACAAGCCCCATTATCAAATAATTAAGCCCCCCAAGCACAAGCACGCCAAACGAAACAAACATCACCCACTTCATAATTGCATTTTTACTACCCATAACCCCCCCAAATAAAAAAGTATCCTACTGTGTGCAGAAGGATACTTTTTATACATTAATTTCACTTTTCTTTGTCTTCTTGGCTTTTTCTTTTTTCTGCTTGCAACAGACCAAGCTTTTTAATTACAAATTCAACAGAAGCGGCATTGTCGTCCAAAGACCTCTTGTCGTAATCGTTTTTAAGCCTCAAGCCGGATGTTTTCGTTTTCTCGGACAATCGCTTGTACGCTTTTTCACGGGCAGGAAGAATAACATCAAGTGCTTGTGGTGGAAACCCCTCATCCTTTACAAGCCTATTCGCCAACTTTTCGTTGCGCTTGTCGTCATCTGTTCGAAGGTAAATAACAACGTCGGTGTCTCGGTTAAGGTAACTTGAACCATCGGTAAAAATTCCCTCGACAACAAGTCCACCAGTCGGCACCTCTGGGTTATGCAAAACGGTTTTTGCATACTTTTCCGGAAGCGTCTTGCCTTTCGCCAAATCAATAGTTATCTCAGAAATATACTTGTCTATGGCTTGATTTGTTTCATCAAACAAACGAAAGTCCGCCTCGGCAAGTGCTTCAACGCCCTGCTGAGCCTTTGCCGCATACATGCGATACGCAAATTCATAACCGGATTCGTCCTTGTGCGGAACCGCACCAAATACCGCCTGGGCAACATGCGGAAATTCTTTTAAAACGATAAATCGAAGTTTGTCACCTTCCAAAACAAGGGAACCATACTTTTCGCCCAAATGTCGTGCAAGAGTAGTCTTTCCCGAACCACTGCGAGCAGCAACTACCCCTTTCCAAGAGGTATCAAGCCTTTCAAACTTTTTCTTTTCCGGTAAAATAATATCATCACTCATACGAAACTATACCACATCCAAGCCAAAAATACAATACCAAATCACCAATTTGAAATTTTGTTAATAATGCTATATGTACTGTCATTAACCCGTGGCTTTGCCGCTACGGCTTCCTGAAGTGGTGTTACGATAATCTCGTCAAACACCATGCCAATTGCAACACCGAACTGCCCGTCCTTAATCAAATCAACCGCCCTTATCCCGTAATGCGCCGCAAGCCACCTGTCACGGAAACTTGGCACCGCACCACGTTGATAATAATAACCCTGGTCAAGCCGCACCTTGTTGTCATGCGCACGGATTTTGATACCTTCAAGGAACGTTTCCAAATCTTTGCGCTTTTCTTCAACGATACCGATGCAACTTGTGTTGCCTTTTGCACGCTGGTTGGTAAACAAATCCGACACCTGCGCCGCTGTATATCGTTTCTCGGACCTGTCCACAAAGTTCGCAAAACACGCCACAGCGCTTGTCAGTGCCAAATCAGAACACCCCTTGCCCATGACCTGTACCATAAAGCTGCGCTCGTTGGTCTGCATTGTCGGTTTAATCCTGTCAACATATTGCACAATCGCCTCGACCGCCGAAGCGAACCCGAGTGCGTTATTCGTATAGTAACAATCATTGTCCACCGTCGCAGGAATGCCGATAACGTTAATGCCGGATTGGCGCAACCTTTCAAGACCACGCAACGAACCGTCTCCACCCATAACAATAAGTGCATCAAAGTTATGTTTCTTTATAACCTCGACAGCCTTGCGTGTGCCCGACGGCGTAGCAAACACCGTACTTCGCCCGCACCGATATACACACCCGGCAAGATGCGAAATCCCGTTACACATATCCCGAGTCGCCTGTTCGAACTTCTCGTCTAAAATTCCGTCGTACCCCATCCGTGCAACCCAAACCTCGAACCCCTGCTGCATCGAGTAATTAAAAATCGCCTCCATACAGGCATTCATCCCGGGCGCATCTCCGCCCGAGGCAAGCATTAAAATCTTTTTTGTCATGTTCTAGTGTAGTTATTTTTTTCGGAATTGTCTACTATTCCGCATATCCCTTCGCTTCTTATTATACATTATCGCAAACCGATGCGCCTCATCCCTGACTCTTTGCAACAACCTCAACGCATAACTCCGCTTCAGCAATATAAGTGCCTCGCCGTTTTTCGGCGAGAATATTTCGTCGTTTTCGGAAAAGCTTATCAGTTCGGGTAGGGATTGCTTCGTCGGCTTTGCCTCCTCGCAAAGACTCGCTTGAACTGTCTTTGCGAGCGAATGCGAAGCAATCCCTATCAGGACTCCAGACACTGCACTAAGTTGCCCCTTCCCCCCATCAACCACAATTAAATCCGGAAAGCCCCAATCGTCCCTCTGCATGCGCCGCTTTAATACTTCCTGCATACTCTTGTAATCATCGATTCCATCGTGCGACCTTATCTTGAACCTGCGATACAATTTCTTTTCCGCCCTGCCATCAATAAACACAACCATACTTGCAACGGTCTCTTCGCCATGCAAGTTCGACACATCAAAACACTCTATTCGCTTTGGCACCTTCGCCAACCCCAACTCTTTCGCCAATTCCTCACACGCCCCGACTGTGAACTGCTGCTTGAACTCTATCTTTTCAATACTCGTCTCGACGTACTCCTGGGCGTTCTCGTTCGCCATATCAAGCAGCTTCCTCTTGTGCCCCTTCTCTGCCTCTGTAACTGTCTCCCCGATTCTCGGGTTCTCTAAATAATACTGCGCAATAAAGTCCTCGACCCCGCCCAAAACACCCTCGTTCGCAAAGTTCTGAATACCAATCAACTTGCCCGCCCGCACGGTGATAACACTTACGGCAAAAATATTTCCACTTGTATGCGTGCCAAACACGTCCGCATTCAGGTCTCTTGCCACGTTCGTTATTGTGCGCTCTTTCAATTTTTCAAGGAAACGGATACCATCCCGATACCTTATCGCCAACTCGAATTGCGACATCTGTGCCGCTTTCTCCATTTTCTCTGTAAGTATCTCATGCGCCCCAAAATCGTTCTCGCCCCGCAAAAAACTTTTCACCTTGTCCAAGATTTCCTCGTCCGCTTTATCCCGCACCCCAAACACATCATAGACAGTATCAAGCAACCCCTTCGCCCAAATCCCGTTAAAGTACGGACCAAAGTATTTCCCCCGCCTATTCGTCCTTCTCGTAATCTCAATCTTGCCGCCATCCACCAAAATATATGGATAACTCTTGTTGTCTTTCAAAAGCACATTATAATGCGGTTTGTGTTTCTTTATAAGGTTCGCCTCCAACCCAAGCGCATCTTTTTCACTTCTAGTCACAAAGTAATCAAAGTCCACAACCTTCGCAATCATCGCTGTAACCTTACCGTCATGCGACTTGCTTACAAAATAACTGCTAAGCCGCTTCTTTAACTCCTTCGCTTTGCCGATATAGATAATATGCCCGCCGGAATCTTTCATTAAATAAACCCCGAAAGTATTCGGAACATGTTGCAATTTCTCTTGTATTCTTGTCACAGTTGTAGTATATACTATTTGATATGGGTACTCAACCAAGAAAAAAAAGAATGTGGATACTGCTTGTCGTCCTTATTGCACTCGTCGTCGCAATTGGATATTCGTTCATGGGCGGCAACAGTGGAGAAAGCATCGACAGGGGCGAGTTCCTTGACGGACTTGGCTGGAAAGGAAATGTTGACGGAACGCATACCTTTGCAGGCGAAACCGAGTTCTCGATGATTATCATTCGAGGCAACACAGTTTATATCTTGACAGCGGATGCACCCCTCACCAAACAAAACGCCTTCAAAGGCAACCCTTCCGCAAACGCCGAGTTGCGTTATTGGACATCAACTCCAATCGCATATGCGCACTTGCTTGACGATTTCCGTGTCTGGCAAAAGGACCAAGGTCAAGAGCCAATCTACTTTGACGACCGCAACACTCCAACAAATGTCATGGACTACGTCATGCCCGTCCTCTATCTCCTGATTATCGGTGGAGTTCTGTTCTTTGTATGGCGCAATATGTCAAGCCGTAGTGGACTTGGCAACATGGGCCGCCACCGAGCCACCAGGATTCTTGGTGGAAATCTTCGCTTCACCGACGTTGCCGGTATCGACGAAGAAAAAGAAGAAGTCCAAGAAATCGTCGACTTCCTTCGCAACCCGAAAAAATTCCTTGACCTCGGCGCACGGATTCCAAAGGGCTTCCTGCTTGTCGGCGCACCTGGTACTGGTAAAACGCTTCTTGCAAAAGCAATCGCCGGCGAAGCCAACGTCCCATTCCTTTCAATAAGCGGTTCCGACTTTTCCGAAATGCTTGTCGGCGTCGGTCCAAGCCGTATGCGTGACTTGTTCGAAGAGGCAAAACTCAACGCCCCATGCATTATCTTCATCGACGAAATCGACTCCATCGCACGTATGCGTGGCGTAGGCGTTTCCGGTGTGTCCGACGAAAATGAACAAACCCTTAACCAACTCCTTGTGCAAATGGATGGCTTTACAAAATCCGAAGGCGTTATCGTCCTTGCCGCAACCAACCGCCCAGACGTCCTTGACCAAGCCCTCCTCCGCCCAGGTCGTTTCGACCGTCAAATAGTTGTCCAAATGCCGGACGTTAGAGGCCGAGAAAAAATCTTGGAAGTCCATTGCCGCCACAAACCAATCGGCACAGACGTCGACCTTAAACGTGTTGCGAAAATCATAAGTGGGTTCACCGGTGCGGACATCGAAAACCTTATGAACGAGGCCGCCATAATCGCCGCCAAGAAAAACAAACTTAAAATCAACATGGCGGACATCACCGAAGGTATCAACAAAGTCCTCCTCGGTCCGCAAAAACGAAGTCGCATCATCACCGACGAAGATAAAAAAATCACTGCCTTTCACGAAGCGGGTCACGCCGTTATCTCTCGCATTCTACAACCCACACAAATGGTTCAAGAGGTTTCCATCATCCCTCGTGGCATGGCGGCAGGTTACACAATCACAAACGAAAAAGACACCGAAACCCACCACAAAAGCCGTGCGTTCCTTAAAACCCAGATTTCAATGTGCATGGGTGGACGTTTGGCGGAAGAGCTCTTTATCGGGGACGTTTGCACAGGTTCGACAAACGACTTGAAATACGCAACCTATCTTGCCGAGAACATGGTCACCAAATACGGTATGTCGGAAAAGCTCGGTCCACTTTATTACGGCAAACATGACGAGATTGCCCTCCGCATGTACGAAAGCGCCCGACACAGCGAGGTTCTTCAATCCACCATCGACAACGAAATCAAGGCACTTGTCCTTGCCGCCGAAAAGACCGCCCGTGACATCCTTAAAGCCAATTCATCAAAAGTCAAAGTCATGGCGAACGTCCTGCTTGAACGTGAAACAATCTACACCGAAGATATCGACGTCATCATGAACGGCAAAGACGAAAAAACCGTCATCTTGGAAATGGAAAAACGTGAAAAAGCCGCCAAGGCGCAAGAGAAAAAGGACAGGACGGAAAGCGACCTGGTCGGTCTTGAACAACGACTAAGCGTAACAATGGCGACCGCAGGCGCTTATCTTGAAAGCAAGCTTATCGACCTTGAAACTATGGTCAAACTTGAAGAAAACATGCGCCTCGCCCGTGACATCGTAAGCAACGGTGGAAAGCTTGACTGTTTTCCAACGCTTGACAATATTGAAAATTATGCTAATCTTGTGAAAGCCGAGACGAAGGCTGCGGAAAAAGCGTCTGCGGAAAAACAGCCCGCAAAAAACCCACCTGCGAAAAAGTCGCCTGCGAAAAAACCACCACAGAAAGGTACGAAAAAAGATGAAAAAAGTCCTCCTCGCAACACTTAATTTCTTTAAAAAGAAAAGCGTCCAACTTTGGGCACTTATTATGGTGTTCGTCACTGTTGTTGGCTTTGGTATTATGTCGTGGGTCATGGTCGCCGATAAAGTGGTTTTCACCGAACTTGAATTCACCCAGCGAGTACGCAATTCAACAACCCCAACCGAATTCACCGACAACAGAATCGAATTTGACTTTGTTCCAAAACTTGACTGGGTCGACACAATTACAATCTCGAACAACAACGAAGACCTTTCAAATAATCAACAACTTCAAAACAACATGAGGTTCGGTCAAACCGACGCCGTCGAATTGCAAGGTCAAGCCCGTATCGTAGACAACATCATGAACCGCCTTAATCGTGGGCGAAAAACCAACTCGTTCACACAATTCTTCACTGGTGGTCAAGGCGACAGAAGCATCGAAGGCCGAGTTGTCAACACCCACACAAGCGGTTGGAACTTCGAAGAACTAAGCGAGGGCGTCTGGATAAAGATTGTTTTCGTCACTCCTCGATTTGTTGTCAACCGTGATATCACAGGAGGTCCAGGAAGCAACTTCCCATGGCAAATCGAAACATTCAATCCATCATACACACGACCAATTGACGAACAAAGCCGCCCAATCACCCAAGCCCTTACGGTCAACCAATATAACAACCACCACGTTATCAACGCAATCCACATCCCGCTTGGAAACGTCAGGAACCGATTTACAAGTCAAACCTGGTACCTAAGCGTTGGCTCGCAAGCAATAAACAACACATCAAGCATGGGCTTCACTTTCGAAACCCACGGCAACTATCACAAACTTTTGCGCTATGTAGAAAGCATAGATGACGAATATCTATTGTAATCGTGAAAAAGTTTAGGAAGAACGATGCCGGCTTTATATGTCTTAACTGCGGTTTTGACGTGCCCCCTCTCGGCACTTCAAGTCGTGACCACTGCACTAGGTGCCTTCACGGGCTGCACGTTGACATAAACCAGGGCGACAGGGCAAACACCTGCAAAGGCGTGCTTGGACCCCAAAATATAACTACTGACGCCCGCAAGGGTTATGTGATACACTACAAATGCCAAACTTGCGACGCAACCGTAAATTGCAAATCCGCACACGACGACGACTTCGAGGAGATTTTAAAGATATGCAGAACTCAACAACCATTGTAGCAATAGCAACCCCACCCGGAAACAGCGGTGTAGGCATCGTACGCATATCCGGACCAAATGCCCTAAGTATCGGCGAAAAGATGTTTGGTAAAAAACTCAAACCTCGAATCGCAACCCTCGGCACAATACTTAACGACACCGCCATTGCAATCTATTTCAAATCACCCAACAGTTTCACCGGTGAAGATATCGTCGAATTCCAATGCCACGGTGGCTGGCTTTTATTGAACAAGGTCGTCGAAACCGCAATCAAACACGGCGCAACCCAGGCGACACGGGGCGAGTTCTCTCGCCGTGCGTTCATGAACGGCAAAATCTCGCTTGACCAAGCGGAGGCAATCATCGAAATCATAGGCGCCGAAAGCGACGCCCACCTTAAATATGCAACCCTAGGAATAACCGACCAACTTAAAGCCTTTGAAAAGTCCTTGGTCGAAATCACAGCCCAAATCGAAGCAAGCCTCGACCACCCCGAAGAAGCCGCCACCCCACCAATCCAAGCCCCTATTAACAAGCTCCTCACACAAATCAAAACCCTGACCGACACCGCCGCCCAAGGTCGCATAATCGCAAACGGTATCAACGTGGCTGTCCTTGGCAAACCCAACGTAGGCAAAAGTTCAATCTTTAACGCCCTCCTAAACCACGACCGAAGCATCGTAACCGAAATCGCAGGTACAACCACGGACACCGTCTCGGACGCCATTGGGTACAACGGTATAAAGATAATCTTTCATGATACGGCGGGCTTGCGTGAGGCAGGTGGCAAAATCGAAAAACTCGGCATAGAGCGCACAAAAAAGACAATCAACGACTGCGACGTCGCCCTTGTGATTTTCGATATCACCGAGCCCTTTGACCACGGAATTTTAGAACTCGTAGAAAACAAACCACACATCGTTGTATACAATAAATGCGACTTGAAAAGACAGCCGAACCTTTTCATGGTAAGCGCAAAAACCGGCGAAGGCATACAACAAATCAAACAAAAGATTTATGATTTGTGCGTCACAACTACGCCTACATCAAACCAAATGATAATCACAAACACACGACACGCAACCGAGCTTTTGCACGCACAAGCCGCTATTGAAAGGGCACTTTCCACCAAAGTCCCACTCGACTGTATTGCCACAGATATTGGGACCGCCTTGCAGCATATTGGAAATATTACAGGCACCCACGCCTCCGAGGCCGTCCTTGACGAGATATTCTCAAAGTTTTGTTTGGGGAAATAATATGAAAAAAGATTTCGACGTAATCATCATCGGTGCAGGGCACGCAGGCTGCGAGGCCGCCCACGCCGCCGCACGCCTCGGCAAGACTGTTTTATTGCTGACCCTCGACCTTAAAAGCATTGCCTACCTTGCCTGTAATCCATCTATCGGCGGCACGGCAAAAGGTCACCTGGTTTGTGAAATCGACGCCCTCGGTGGTTTAATGGGAACGATTGCCGACAAGACCGCCCTTCAAATCCGCATGCTTAACACCACCAAAGGCGCAGCAGTGTTCGCCCTGCGTGCCCAAGTCGACAACATCAAATATCCAAAAACAATGAAGCAAGCCCTTGAAAGTATCGACAGCATCCAAATCAAACAAGGCGAGGTCACCGAAATCCTGACCAAAAACAAATCCGTCACAGGCGTCAAACTCGCCACTGGCAAGACTATCTCATGCACCTCCATCGTCGTCGCAACAGGGGTTTACCTAAACAGCGAAATCCTTGTCGGCGAAAACCGAACCGACACAGGTCCCTCCGGATTTGCAAACTCGAAATCGCTTACCAAATCCCTTATGGGTCTTGGCCTTGAAATCCGTCGTTTTAAAACCGGCTCGCCTCCTCGTGTTCATTCTGACACCATCGACTACGGAAAAACTGAAAACCAAAAAGGCGACACAGGAATCCAGTCGTTTAGTTTCCTTACAACCAAACCAATCAAAAACACCATCGAGTGCCACCTGACATACACCAATGCCAAAACGCATAAAATCATCCGTGATAACCTGCACCTCTCCGCCATGTACGGTCCCCACGCAAAGCAGCGTGAAAAAAGCACAGGCCCCCGCTATTGCCCCTGTATCGACGACAAAGTCGTGCGCTTCCCCGACCGTGACCGCCACCAAATTTTTTTAGAGCCCGAATCCACCACAAACAACCAAGTCTACCTGCAAGGCCTTTCCATGAGCCTCCCCACCCACGCCCAACACGACGTCGTCCATTCGATTACCGGACTTGAAACTGCCAAAATCCTCCGTGACGCCTACGCCATCGAGTACAACTGTATCAACAGCCAAGGACTCCTTCCAACCCTTGAATACAAAGGCTGCAAGGGTTTGTTCTTCGCCGGTCAAGTAAACGGCACAAGCGGTTACGAGGAAGCCGCCGCCCAAGGCTTTGTCGCCGGGATAAATGCAACAGGCAAAAGCTTTATACTATCCCGCACGCAAAGTTACATCGGCGTCCTCATCGACGACCTTGTCACCACCGGCACAAACGAACCATACAGGATGTTCACCTCACGTGCCGAGCACCGCCTGTATTTGCGCCAAGACAACGCCGACCTGCGCCTTACACCTGTGGGTCGTGAAATTGGACTTGTATGCGACACCAGGTGGAAAATCTTTCAAAATAAACTAACACTGATTGAAACAAAGCACCCATCCGTGCAACATATCCTGGACATCGAAAAAAAATACGAAGGCTATATCAAACGGGAACTTTCAAAAATCGCCGAAGCCAAACGCTGCGAAGCGACTCTCCTGCCCACCGACATTGATTACAAAACCATAGGCGGCATAAGCATGGAAGCCCGAGACAAACTAAACATCGTCCGCCCGCAAAACATCGGGCAAGCATCCCGCATCACTGGCGTCACCCCTGCGGATATAAATGTGCTTTTGATTTGGCTTAAAAAGAATAACTAAAAAAGCACGATTACTCGTGCTTTTTGCTATAATTCTCGTCCTCTTCATATTCAGTGTCGTCTTCTTCCTCTTCCTCTTCTTCTTCGTCGACGTAACTTGCATCAAAATCATCAAGTGGGTCGGAACTTGCCTCCTCGTCCGTTTCGTCCTCTTCCTCGCCTTCCTCGCCAATCTCGGCAAGGCTTATGATTTCAAGTTCCTCTTCCTCGTCATTTTCGCTTACTGTTTCTTCTTCCTTTTGCTCGTCCGCTTCCTGCACAACCACACCACCGTAAAGGGTATCAAGTTCATCTTCCGTCAAATCCGTCTCGCTCATACAAGTACTGCACACCGTCTCGTCTTCCGTAACAAAGTTCACCTTACAAATCGGACAAAGCCCCATTTCCTTGCCAGACTCGTCCGCAAAGTTCGTCGCAAGCGCCTGCATCTCCTGTTTACAAACCGGACAATACCTGTCTTTTTTTAAAACAAAATTCAACTCGCAACGTGGGCATCGGATGTAAATATTTTTATTCATCAAGCAATTATATCCATACTATTCATGTTGTCAAGTATTTGTTGCAATATTTTAAAGCATTTGATATATAATTTCATGCAGATAAAAACAGTCAAAGGAATATACGCAAGCAACACCTACGTCATCGAAAACCACGATGTCCAAATTGTCATAGAAGCCGGCGCACCAATGGGCGACATCCGCCAAGCCCTCGACAACAAGCCCCCATCCGCAATATTCCTTACACACGAACACTTTGACCACTTGGCATATATTGCCGACTATGCAACTGCGTACCCAAAGTGCCCAATCTATTGCCACCCCGCCACCCTAAAAGAACTTAAAACCGGCGAGATTAACCGAATCCTTGGCGTCTTCGCAGGCGTCGACGTCGCTACGCCAAACTCGTTTGCAAACTTCCACGAACTTACCGATGACGAGATTATCAAATTACACCCGTTTACTATCAAGGCAGTCTTCGCACCGGGACACAGCGACGGCAGTGTATTATACCTCATCGATAGCACTCTTTTCACCGGCGACGTGCTTTTTGCCGACAACATCGGACGCACAGACCTCGTCCCAAACGGTCCGGAAGAAATGCAAAAGACCCTACGCAAACTACAACCCTTGGAATTTGAAAAAGCCTATCACGGACACAACGAGCCAAGCTCTTACACCACGCAAAAAAGAAACATCGCCGACCACATATACTAGGCACTTATTTACGCAGCTGCATGACAAACTCACCAATCCGTGCAACGGCAGTTTCCAACTTTTCCATACTTACCGCATAACACGCACGAAAGTTATATTCACCGGACTTACCAAAAGCGGTGCCTGGTACAACCGCAATCTTTTTTTCCATAAGAACTCGCTCGCAAAACTCTTCCGCTGTAAGCCCCGTACTTTTAACATTGGGAAAACAATAAAATGCACCCTTGGGTTCAAAACACGGCAAGCCCATATCATTAAACGCCTTCCATAAAAACTTTCGCCGCCTGTCGTATTCGTCACGCATTTGTTGAACACGTGCAAAACCAGTCTCGAACGAACACAACAATGCCGCCTTTGCACACTCCTGCCCAGCAGTCGGCGCACACATAATGCCGTATTGATGAATTTTGTAACACTGGGAAAGTATCGGCTCTGGTGCCGCCAAGTATCCTACTCGCCAACCAGTCATCGCAAAGTATTTTGAAAAGCCGTTAATCACCGCAGTCCTCTCCCGCATACCTGGCAATGTGGCAATCGAAACATGGTTGCCACCATAGGTAAGCTCGCTGTAAATCTCGTCACTTATCACAAATAAATTGTGCTTTTTTATAACAGGCACAATTTTTTCCAAATATTCTTTTTCCATAATCGCACCGGTCGGGTTTGTAGGATACGGCAATATCAAAAGCTTAGTCCTCGCCGTCACCGATGCCTCGATGTCCTCTGGCATTAATTTGAACTTGTTACTCTCGCTTACACGCAATGGCACGGGTACCCCACCGCTTACCAACACAAGCGGCTCGTACGCTACATACGATGGCTCGGGAATTAAAACCTCGTCACCCAAATCAATCGTCGCCCGAAGCACTAAATCCAACGCTTCACTGCATCCCACTGTTACTATAAGTTCTTTCTTTGGGTCGTATTGCAATCCATAGCGCATATCCATAAACTTCGCAATTGCCTCTCGCAGCCCAATATCGCCGGCGTTGGAAGTATATTGCGTCTTTCCATCTCGAATAGACTTAACAGCGGCGTCGCAAAATTCCGGAGGAGTGATGAAATCAGGTTCGCCAATTCCAAGTGAAATCACATCGCCCATGCTTGCCGCAATGTCAAAGAAGCGCCGAATCCCAGACGGTCGCAACTTTTTCACACGAGAGTTCAGAACTTTGTCATAATCCATACATTACTCTACCATGCACGATGCTTATATCACAACGGAAAATATAACTATTAAAAACGCACCCACCAAAGTTATGACACTTATCAATTTGTATCTTTCTGAATACTTATAAGCCGTTGGCAACATCTCGCTAAGGGCAACATAAAGCATCGCTCCTGCGGCGAAACTAAGCGAATATGAAAGCAATACATCAACCTTCCCGATGTAATAAGCAGCAATCCCCCCAATAACGGCAGGCAAGCCCGCCACCACACAAAGCAACAAGATTTTCCATATCTTTGTACCGCCTGCTTTCATCGGCACTGCAATCGCCAACCCCTCCGGAACAAAATGCAAAAAGAACACAACCCCAAGCAACAACCCAATCCCCAAATGCTCGCCCGCCCCAATTGCAAGACCTTCGGGCAAACTATGCAACGCCATTGCAATGAAAATTGTAATGCCCATCCGTCTAAGTTTTCGCTTGTCACCCATTGTAATCTCGTCTTTACTTGTTTCCTCTTTCTCATCCTCATGCTTGCCTTTATTTAACAGATTGATAACATAAACAAATATCGCACCAAGCGTAGTTCCACCCAACACCGCCCAAATGCCACCAGCATCAAAAGACTCCGGCAACAACTCGAAAAGCGAAACCCCTATCATCGCTCCGGCGGCAAAAGAAAGCATAAGCGACACATAAGCCTTGCTCGGCTTGCGTATCGCAATCCCAAGCAAACCACCCACAAGCGTCCCAATAACGCCCGCACCAAGCGCAATCAATACAATCCTCAACAACATCGGCATCGCTTTCCTCCACTACTAACTATATGTAGGTATCATACATATCTCGTCCGCCACTCGCAACTAAAACCCTTTGGTAAAATGCCAAAAAAATCCCCGCCAACCGGCAGGGACTTTTTCAAAAGTTCATCACTTTATCGAGCCATCACCCTGGACAACACCAAGGACTTTATCATCGGCACCAACAATTGCTCCGTCGGTCATTCGAATCTTCGCAAACACCTTGCCGGATTTATCCGCAATCGAACCGTCTTGTTGAAGCGACGCAATCACATTTCCGCCACCGTCAACAATATTCCTGTCAGCCGTCATCTTAGTACCTGCAAGCCTTGGAACGGCAGGAGCAGGTGCCGGAGCAGGTGCCGGCTCAGGCGCAGTGGCAGGTGCCGCCGACGGCCTAAGTACCTGTGCCATAGGCGCATCAGGTTCAGGTGCCGGGGCAGGAGCCGCTTTCGGCGCAGGTGCCGGCGCAGGAGCAGGAGCCGCTTTCGGCATCGATGGAGGCGGTTGTTTCGGCGTCGCAGCCGGTGCAGGTGCAGCCTTCTGGACAACTTGCGGCTTGGAGGACTTGGTATCCGATTTTTCACCCTTCTGCTTTTTCATCTCTGCCTTAATCTGCGCTTTGGTAATCTTGCCGGTATCCGCACCAGAACGCAAGTCGGCGATATATCCACCAACGTCACGTTTCATTTTTAATGCACGCTTTCCTTCAAGTTGCGCTTTGATTATCTTCTTTCTCTTGGCGTTCATTACCATAAAGATAATAAGAACAATAAGCAAGACAGGAATAACCGCACCAGGAACAATAATACCTGCAAGCAACCCGTCATCAAGCGACTGGTTAACATCGTGCACAAACTCGAACTTGTTTCCTGTAAGCATCTCTCCGGTCAACGTCAAAGTAACACCGCTTGCGCTGATATCTCCCTTTGGAATTGTTGCAACAACCACGCCCGCTTTGTTTTTAATCTTCCATGATTTGATTTTATTATTTGCCGGCACCTCATAGGTAAACACAAGAGTCTGACCAACACGGAATTCCTCCCGTGTTCCATTCATCTGCGCCTCTGCAAAGCCAACCGCAATCAAATCCGAATCCATTCCATACAATTTCGCCCTGAAATTAACCGTAATAATTTTGTCATCGGAAAGCCCCCTGACCTGGACATTGCTTGAAGGATTCCTATCACGGTCAAATCCTGCGAATACGTGAAAGCTATCTTTTGCAGTTGCCGTAATCTCGTAATCTTCGTCAGCTTCAAAATAATTAGAAACAGTATGGTCAAGCAGTTGACGAGTCCCCGCTATCGGTATACGGTCACCCTTTGGATCACTAACTTTGAACTTGTAAAGTGTAACCGAGCCCATAGTCTCCGATGCGCCTGCGAAATCAACTTCAAGCTTATAAAGCCTCGCAAATTCTATTTCGATGATAATCTCGGAACTAAGACTTAAATACTGGGCAAAGAAAGATGTATCAAGCACTTGTTCAAAGACATGCCTTGTTCCACCTGCCTCTGTGCGCACAGGACTGAACTCTTCAAACCTGATATCGCCAACGGGGGTCTTCAACTTTATGGAAAAGCTGCTAAACTCGTATCCAGGTATATTGCCAACTGTAATACTGTCAAGAGTCTGCATAGGGGCAAACCTGAATATACTATTTGGGTTATAAAGCTGGTCATTTCCATCAAGCGAAACACGAACACTGTTGCCAAGTTGGTCAGTAATATCATTACCACCATTACGTGCACTAATGGATATCGCATAAGGAATCCCGATTTCCTCGAACACCATTATTATGGTGCTGTTTCCACTGATTACAAACCGACGCTCGAAAGACAGTCTATCTACCGGTGTAATCTGAGAACCCTCAATCGTAGAGTTCGCCATATCAAACTCTATAAATTCCATGACTGGGTCTTCCCCACCTATGATACTGATGGTTGACCCACTTACAACAGAGCGACCTGTAATATTCCCAAAGATTTCATCCGGCTTGACGGTAATATCAGGATCTACAACCCTAATTCTTATAAGTTCATCACTCGGCAATGAAACAGGGTTCCCATCACCATCCACACTTCGAACGGTAAGCGTATGTGTGACCGCTCCTCCGGAAGCCCTTGCAACTTGGTTTTGTATCGGCGCCGCAAAGAAGGAAAGCATGCCACCAATGGTGAATACAAGTCCGATGCACGCTATCAATGAAATTCGCATAAACATTTTTCTCATTATCATCCCCTCCCCTTAATCCTTCACCAGATCGCTGACAATGTTCTGTTTAAGCCTTGACATGCCCGCTTTGTGTTTTTCAAGAGCAACCTTGTAATCCGCCCTCTTTCTTCGAATAGATATTATCATAAAGACAATCCAAATGATAAAGACCAAAGCCACCACTCCGATTCCGGCGAAACCTCCGATTATAAGCGGGTTCATCTCGGTATCAATTTCGATGGTAGGGGTAAACCCAGGAGTAGAACTATTAAGCGACCCAAGCCATCCCTTGCCCTCTGCCGCCAAAAGCCAATCAACGGTAACAGTGATTGTCAATTTACCGTTCTTATACACCATCCCTGGAATGTCAATCTCGCTTATGTCAACGTCGCCGATTCTCATTGTTTTGAATACCTGCATATCCGGTGCGTCGAATGCAATCGAGATTGTCTTACCGACTTCGAAAGTAACTTCCTCGTCTTTTTGTTCGACATTATCGATATGCAATGTATGCGACGGAAGACTGCCAGTATTCATTTTGAATTTTTTCGATTCAAAGTTCAACGTGATACTTCTGTCCATACGCAAGTCAAAGGTTAAACCCCCGGCACCTACAACACCCGTACTTGGATTAAAGGTGTAAAACTGTGACGGAAGCGGGACAATCTCGATACGTGTGTCGTAGTTAAGGTCCATTGGTACCATTAATTGTGAAACTATTGGGAACGGATTAGTAGCATTCTCATAAGTTGTTCCATTAACCGATACACCATTGACCTTCAACAAGTACCTGTTGTGCCATACTTTCTCGGAATTATCCGAAACGGAAATATCCAATTCAATCTTGTCACTGAAAATTGCAACAATCACGATTTCATTGTCACGGTTCTTGAACTCCTCGACAAAGTCATTATGGAAACGCATTTCTTTGATAATGACTCTTTCATCATCAGTTCCCGCAGCAACAGTCTGGAACTTAAAGAAGTCTGCAATATCTGTTGTACCGTTACTAAACTTTCCGGTTGCAATGTCAACCATCGCTCCATTAGGCCTGCGAATTCGCCATGCGACGTGTTCATATTTATCGGCACTATAATCCCCCGGCTCGATATCCATATCCTCTTCCCATCCTGCACTGATTTCCCAGCCCGAGCCAACAACCTCGTGCTCTTGTTCAAGGTTCGCACCGTCCCTGTGAAGTCTCTCGACCACAAGGTCAACAGACCTTAATTTAAATCTTATATCAATCACAACGTCTCTCATAAGGGTGAACACAAACTCGCCACTTGTAAAGTCCTTCGAGGCAAACGTCACATGGTCAGAATTATAATCAAGCTTAATCGAATAATGACCATTTGAACTGACTACAATCATAATCTCGGAACCAAGACCAAAATCAACACCACTCCAAGGGTCGTTGAAATATGCAATGTGTCCCGTTCCGTCATTATAAGCAAAGAAGACTTCAACTCCGGCAGGAAGACCAGCAGGCGGTTCACCAGGAGTATAATCAAGCGGAACGCCGGTATCAAAATTAACAAGCCTTAACGTTGCCTTATTCTCAGGCATATAACTTGCATTGATAACGATTTTCGTTCCACCACTGTGCAAGAATTCGGTAGGGAAATCCTCGGTCAATGTAAGCCACATAAATCCATCAGTGTGCTGCCCGAACAAACTCTGCTGTCCAACATCAAGTTCGGCATAAGGTGTACCACCCGAAGTCATAAGCCTGTAATTATTGAAACTATAACCATCCGCAGACTTAGGTTCGTACCTAACAATTCTGGAATTCGAGTCGAGTGTAGGTACAACGGATATCTGTTCTGTATCATATATCAATGCCGACGGAACAGACGCAGCGTTGTTAAGCGCATTAATAGAATTAATCTCGACGTCGTAAACAATTGCTGCGAACGTGACGACCAACTCGATGTCTTCAAGCAATTGTGCTATTACAATAGCACCACCTGTGGTTGCATTAAATGAATTACTTGTAACAACCATCGGAGCAATAGAGGTCGAATTAGGGAATGGCGCAACAATAGAACTTATCGCAACACCATTAATTGTCGCAACACTAATCCTGTTGTGCCTGTTCGGAGTAATCGTAATTGTAACAGCAATATTGTTCGGAACCTTTGTCTGTCCGCCAAGCTCAACTGTGACATCCGTTGTCGCAGTCACACGACCATGCCCAGTAATTGTCGCATCAATTTCATTGGCTGTCATAAGAATAGGTCGAAGAGTAAACTCAGGTGCCCTACTGCCAACAGCCGCAAACAAGGCTTCAAGAACTTCCAAAGTGATATACTTTTTCAAGTCAATCTCGGATGCAAATACCGCACCGTCTTTGTCTGAAAGAGTAATAAAGGTGGTTCCATCACCGATTTGCCAACCTGGTTCCGTTCCTCCGATTTCGATGCTTGTGTCTTGGCCAAGTTTGAAACTAAACTCATGTTCACCTGTGCCACCAACAAGCGTAGCCCGAACTTGCGGATCAACTTCCGTAGTCCCATCCTGCTCGACGGCAAACCCAAGAGTCACAGTGAAATTAGTAAGTGTCCAAATCGCAGTGAACTCTCTGTCCTCTTTAAAGTCTCCATCTTCCCAACCGAACATAATTACTGTATTAATGTTATAAGTTGTAGTTCCATCACTCCAACCTACAAGGGTATATCCGGTATTCGCCAAATACGACCAGTACGCAGTATCATTGATAAACGTTGTACCAAGTAATCCAGGAATAACAGGTGCACTTGCCTTGCCACCGTCTGTGCTTATTCCACCATTTGGATTAAACCACAAGCGCACAGTCGGTTGCGAGAAGGAAACACCAATCACCTGCAATTCTTCCACGTTCCTAAGCACATATGTAATAGGGTGTTCGCTAGGCAACTCAACCCCAGGAACAGTATCCCCATTGGCGGTAAACCCTGAAATTCTATGTGTAGGATTTGTTGGTGTCACAACGAATGTTATGTCATAACCTTCGCCAGTTGCGGCTTCTTCTATCTTAGTTCCAACAATAGTACCATTTGTAACAACAGGCAAGCTATACAAAAGCTCAACTTTGATTGTAGTAGCCTTTGTAAGTGAAGGCAATGTATAAGTCCAAATATGACTGCTTGCGCCTGCACCTGGAACAAAGCCTTTCTCCCACACGCCATCAACAAGCACCACAGGAATAACATTTACATAAAGACCCGACAATGTGACTGTAATAGTATAAGGTGCTCCGTGCAATCCTGTGTCGGCACCACTCAATGTATAGCCAGTACCCTGTACACGAGTAACTGCGTATACGTTGCGTGTCCAGAACGGATAGAATGTCTCATCCGCATTGACTGTATAAGTACCATTCAAAGCATGTGTTGCTGTTGTCTGTGGCCAAGCGCCAGAAGTTGTCCAACCCGTCTGTGTCCAACCAGGTGTTGTAAACACAACACCTGGAAGTGTAAATCCTGTAAAGAAGTCTTTCTTTGCTGGCGGACGACTGCCGGATACTGTACCAAAATTAAGAGGCGGTTGCGGTGACAAACTTGTAAAAGTAATATCAAACTGTCGCTCGTCCCACTGTGCCTTTAATACTACGGTTACACCATCATTCGGACCAAATGTAAAGGTTGTTGTACCATTCCAGAAACCACCGTGAAGTGGACCATCAATTTCCCAGCCCTTGAAATCATAACCCGTCCTTGTTGGGTTTGCCGCCAAGAAGCCGGAAAGCACTGTCCCCGAATCCCTAGTTATCTCAGTTTGCCCAAGATAAGTACCGCCGGCAGGGTCAATTTCAAGTGTCGAACGATTTCGTGTCCAAGCTTCTGTCAACGTTGTTGTCGCAGTAGTCGGACCAAATTCGAATGTAACACTTGTTATTGGAGTACCAACAATATTCAAGTCGCCACCATTAAGCGTTGAATATGTATACCCAGCAAACGTCCAACCCGACCTTACAGGAACAGGGATTGGATATATTGCCTCGTATGCTCTAGTAACGTTTGATGTCGTAGCGTCATGGTGAACAATTGTCAACTGGGATTGATTTCTTACCCAAGTCGCTGTCATAGTTGTTGTTGCACTGTCCGCAGGACCAAAAGTGAAAGTCCTTGTACCTGCGTTCCATGAACCGTTCGAACCTGTCTGCCCCCATGCACCAAGTGTATGCCCTGTAAGGGTCTGAGGGTCAAGTGTGTACGTAGCTCCCGCATTATGCGCCGGTATTGCATTCAAACGCAAGAAATCCGAACCATCCGTATTAAGAATAACAATAACAAGCGTCGACCTATGAATTCTCCAAACAGGATACAAAGTAATATCCGCATTACCAACAGGGTCACCAAAGTCGTGCGTAACTGTTGTACCACCCAAAACATTTGTCCAACCGATTTGTGTGTGGCTTCCGTCACGGTGCGAAAATGTCGGTGCAACAGCAGTGCCACGGAATGTCATCGTCTCGGTAAATAACTTTGTATCGGTTATCACGGACCCACTGCCTGACGCACCTGGGTTGTATGTAATTGTGTAACTATTCTCGTCCAAGAAACTTGTATCAACATCAATTGTCAAATCACTTGCAACGTTCGCAATCGTCACAGTAAATGTCGAAGGAGCAGGATGCGGAGTTACCACAATAGCACCACGGTCACCAGTAATATCAAAAATATCCTCGATCTTTGACATCGCTGCAACAAGATTGAAATCCGAGAACCTTCCGCCCTCGAACGATATTGTGAAGCTGTAACTTCCTCTGTCTTGTACAACAAGCCTAGGCGCACCGATTGTATAGCCATCTTCAACACACACAAATTCAATGTCGTGCTGTCTCTCGCTTTGACGGAATACAACAGACACCACTGTGTTTGCGGTTATCATTGGAATGACGTATCTATCTGTTTCCTCGCTGTAAAATGGAATTTCCTCCACCCAAGTGTCTCCACCATCGTGCGAGATTCTGATTTTAAAAGACGCACCAGCCCTTGAATCTGACGTTAAAAGTACCGGTATAACTCTGATACTAACAGATTCACCATGATGCAATGTTGCATCAAATCCGGCTCTGTCTGTGAATTCAACACTTCCAAAATACGCATTTGCCAGCTTTGGGGTTTCTTCGTCATCTTCTTCGTCTGAATCAAGCGAAACCCAATCAATGTTCACGGAACGTCTAAGCAACATCCAAGCCGGATAAAACACTTGGTCTGGGTTGTTCGTAATAGCCGCAGTGAAAGCAATCGGAGCCGCAGTGGTTGGATTACCAGGACCGGTAAGAATCTGAGTTGTCGTCCAATTCTGGGTTGTCGCCCAACCAATTTGCTCGTACCCAGCAGTTGTAAACCTTTTGCCTTCATTCGCTTGTTCAAGCGTACGTGCCGTCTCATGGAATTTTGTAACGGTAAGGTCATCGCCAATCACACTGCCAAACAAGGTTGTTGGACCACTTCGTGCAAAGGTAATTGAATAAGTTTTTTCTTTCCAAACCGGCCACAAGTCAAGGTCATCATCCACATCATATAAATCGCCAAACGCAAATTCAATGTCGGATTCATCGGTAAAGACAACACCGCCGTCTATTGTAGTCCATCCAACATGGTCATGCGTAGTACTTGTAAACACCACTCCTCGAAGTTCCAAGTCTATGCCATAGACCTTAATGTCATCATTTTCCTCGCCTTCTATTCTTTCAATATTCGCAACTTCCACACCAGGCAGGTATTTAACATCAAATTCATCAAGCTTCACTCCACCAGTCATCTCGACCGTGATTGTGAACTGTCCCGCCACTGGGTCAACTATGTATGTGATACCATCGCTCTCGGCAGCAAGTGGGTCACCGTTAATTTTGACAACCACTGTGCCCTTCGAATACCCATCCTTTTTTACAATTGTAAAGACAAACTCATCATCATGTATTGCAATGTTTCCATCATCCGGTGCATAAGTAAACCACACACCATCATCAATCGGAGCCACGATTGTATACTCGTTCACACAATCTGCTGCATAATCATCCTGAACCCACAACGTAGTAAGACCAGTAACCCTAAACCGCCCCGAGTATATGTCTCCCGATTCATGTACCAAATCGATTATTGTGCCGGTCGAACTTCCTTGCCTTACTTCAGGCTTTGTTTGGTTGTGGCTTCGTGCAAGTTCAATTGTAAAGTCAAACCAATCCCAGTATGCAATACTTGTCACCGAACCAGAGCCCGGTGTAATTTCATACTTGTGTGTTCCAATTGCGTGCGTCGGTACTGTCACGTTGTACGATTGAACTGCTGTGGTAACCAATATTTCAATTCTCTGGGTCACTTGTATTGCATAAGAACCAACATACGGTCCGCTACCTTCCGGAGTAATAATTGTGCCAGCACCCAAATCTCCAAATGGTCGCCATCTGACAACCATTGTGTGGTGCGGATGCGGAGACGCATCAAACACATAGTAGTCCCCATGTGGCACCATGTCCGAAACCGGTTGCTTTTTCACAAAATCAAAGTCCCCGTCTTCCGGCGGTGTCACTTGATAAGAATTCCGCAAAGGAAAAATCTCCACGGTTGGGTTATCTCGCATCACCCTAAGTGTGACTGTGTACGCCACAGGGTCACTTGCCGCAATAGGCTCGACCAACGCAGTCACCCCATCAACCATCACCGTAGGTGTACCCACATTATGCGAACCCGCCATTGTAAGCTTGAACTCTAAATCCCATCCATGAGGGAATGTTGTACTTCTGAAAAAGTCTTCAAACGTAGGCTCAGTACCCGAAAACGCATGCGAAGCTCTCACAGCTTTATCAGAAATCGAGAAGAAATCACTAAGCGTATACCCTTCACCTTTCGGCAAGTTTACAATACGATCAACAGGTGCAAATTCATCTTCAATGTCAACCCTTAAATTTTGCGTGACATTGTTAATTATATATTTAAAAGCAGCCGGTCCATTAAAAGGTGCCGAAGGTGTCACGATATCCCCACTAGGATACGGTGTGTCTGTACCCGCAAGAAAAATTCCAACAACCGGAATGTTTGTGCCGCTTGCATAACCTTCGTCAAGCAGAATAATAAACTCGACACTTCCGCCACCGACTGCCCTAAGACCTTTTACTTCGTCGAACCTGTTCTCGCTTGTAATTGTGTACTTGGTACTTGTAGGTATATCCACCCAGAACTCGCCAAGAACAATCGCCTCGATTTCTTCTGCAATGGTTTTTTCAAGGTCGTTGATGAGGTTACCCGCAGCAGGACCAGTAACCGAACCAGGGGTAGTGCCAGTACCATTGATAAGTCCATTCGAACTATTAGTCCCACCCACAGTACCGGTATTAGCACTTCCGGTAACTGTCGTATTTGCATCCGATTCTCCGACAAGCCCGCCTCCAAAAGACTGGTTCGAGGTCACATTACCAGACATTGACAAATTGCCACTGTTAAATGAATTTGACACTGTGGTTTCCGAGGCCATTACCCTACCGACAAGACCACCAATGCTGATTCGCATTTGGTTCCCTTGCTGGCCACTTCCGCCAAGACGCCCGCCGATTTGTCCTTTGTTATAACTGTATTCAATATTAATGCGACCTTGGTTTGAAACACCGACAAGTCCACCAACACCACGCATATCATTACTTTGGTTTCCTTGTGCGCCGTTGTTTGCTACCATGAAAACCGGACTCTCATTAGAACTTGCACGGATATTTACCTGTGTTCGATGAGCCTGGGTAGTACTTGGATTATGCACAAATCCAACAAGTCCACCAACCCCGTGCTGAACAACAGCCCCCGTGGAACCAACACTTGCGGTCGCAAGCACGAACGAATTTGTGCTTCCGGAAAATGCCACAGTTCCACTATTTGAACTTGCGGATATATTAAGTACCGCTGCGGCGGTTGTTGCCGGAGAAACAGCCGTATTAACACCAGTACCAGTCACAAGTCCAACAAGTCCACCAACCCCGTTATTATTGGCGTTCGTCTCCAACCTAACATTGCCTGTGTTTTCACTATTAAAGATATTTACATGCGCTCTATTAATAACCCCGACAAGACCACCGTTACCACGAAGCGTAGTATCCATTGTGCCAGTGTTTGTACCACTAATACCTGCGGCGTTGGAACTGTTAATAATCGACAAATTAACACTGCCGTCAGCAACAGCCTCTTTGGCTATGTCAACACTGGCAGCAGTTACAACAGTTTGACCACCAACACGACCAACAGCACCAACAAGACCACCAACACGTGAACCTTGCACATTTCCCAAATTAGCGGTTCTGCGAATCACATTAACATTTTCAATTCTTGCATTGACTGTTGGTACGGTTGCCGTACTGTCAACGGTCGCCGCTACAACACCACGTGAAGCAGCCAATGCCAACCCTGTGAATTGCGGGTCAACAAAGTCAACGTCTTTTATGGTTCCCTGCAAATTGTTGATGAAACCTATGTTAAAGGCGGTAGTACCATTCAAATTGCGAATCTCTCTACCATCACCATCAAAAACCATATTCGGACCAAAACGTGAAATTGACTCCCACCCTTGAGTCGGTGACAAAGTTATGTCCGCACCAAGCTTGAAATGTCTCTCGGCATCTGGATTGGCGTTAACCTCGGTCCTGAAAGCGACATCAAGGTCGGCATTTGTCAAGATAATAAATGGACTGACGTCAGTACCTGCACCACCCCCCGAGAATGCCGCATGCACAGGCGTCTTGTCAGGGTCAAATAAATTACCCGTACTAAGTACCAAACCCGTGACGCTTAAAAGTATAATAGAAAGCGTCATCGCAATCCAAAGATTGATTCTTTTTCTCATAGTTTTTCCCCCTGCAAGCTAACTTCACCTAAGTGTGTGCATTATTCGTCCCCAGTATAAATCAATTATTACTTTTTCTGCTTTTTTTGTCAAAGGATTTACACAAAAAACCCACTATAAAAAGAAAAAACCCGCAGGCTTTTTCCACAAAAATACAACGAATTTACATCAATTCAAGCCCGAGCCACAACCAGTACACCTCACAGCGGAAGCCGGATTCCTTGTACCACAATGTTTGCAAAACAAATCAACACTTACCTTGAATTCCTGTTCCTCGGTAACTTCTAAAAACCCAGCCTTTTTATAACGAAATATGGTGGCGATTATACTGTTTGGAAATGCCGCTACTGCTCTGTTATACATCATAACGGAATCATTATGAACCTGCCTTGAAATTGTAATAGCCTTCTCGACCCTTGCAAGTTCTTCTTTTAATTCCGCAGTAGGCGCAACACCCGCCTCGTTTTGTTTTGCTTTACTTCTTGCAACCTCGACAAGATTAGGAATAAGGTCAAGCCTCTTTTTGGATTGAATTTTAATCTGACTAAGGCTATTGTCAATCCGCATTTTCTTCTTGGCAAGCCCGTTACGCACAACTATAACCCAAATCAACAAAACCACCGCAACTCCAATTCCTATATACACACCAATCACTTCACCCCTCCTACATAAAATCATACTAAACAATTTTTCATTTGGCAAGAAATGTGATAGACTACTCGCATGAAATTGGTCGCAATCCCCAAAGACAAATACGACGAATATCGCCTTGACGTTATATTCAAAGGATACAAACACGACCCCCAATACATGGACAACAGCACAATCGCAAAGCACATTTTGGTCATCACAGAAGACGAACACGCCGAGCTTGGGAAGCTGACCGAACAACTGGACAAAGAAACAATCAAAGCCGAGCAAGTTATTAACAAAAACTTAAAGCTCATAAAACCCCTCGCCCTGCCACGACAAATCCGCAAAGAACTCCACCGCATGAAAAATTATCAACCCGACCAACACATCCGCCTTATGCGATATGATTTTCACCCAATCGTCAAAGGTGGTTTCGCAATCAGCGAAGTCAACAGCGACGTCCCCGGCGGTTTCGCCGAAGCAACCCTGATGCCCGAAATCGCCGCAGCTTTATATAAAGGGAAAAACTATTACTTCCAAAGTTTCGGCGAAGTAATGACAAAAGCAATCACCGACAAGATAAAACCCGGCGGCAAAGTCATGTTCGTGCATTGCACATCGTACAGCGACGACCGCCAAGTAATGCAATGCCTTGGCGACAAACTTAAAAAAATGGGTTTCGAAATTATCTACGCCGCCGCCGACCACCTACGCTTTGAAAACAACAGGGCCATCAGCGTCCTCGACAACAACCTCGGCGAAATCGACTTGATATTCCGCTTCACCCCACTTGAATGGCTTATCGGCATCAAACCCAAACGGTGGCAAGGCTATTTCGACACCACCACCCCATCATGCAATCACCCTATCGCAATCTACGCCCAAACGAAAAGATTTCCCCTTGTGTGGAGTACCCTTGAAAAACACGGCGTCGACCTCTCCGCCTGGCGAAAACTTCTCCCCGAAACCATCGAAGTCAAAGACGCCAAAGGCAAAGACGGTTTTATATACAAACCCGCCTGCGGTCGTGTCGGCGAAGGCATAACAATCAAAGAAGCCTGCCGTGACGACGAGTACGATAAAATAATGAAGGACGTAAAAAAACGCCCCAAACAATACGTCGCCCAAAAAAAGTTTGCAAGCCTCCCCCTTACCGATGATAACGGCGAAAGCTTCCACGTATGCCTTGGCTCGTATTGTATAAACGGCAAAGCCGCCGGATATTACGCACGGATAAGCACAACCCCACGCATCGACTCCCGCTCTGCAGACATCCCAGTTTTAATCGAAGGGAGGAATAAATGAAAGGAAGACTTGCATTTCAAAAATGGGCTCCCAAAGGGGCAAGGTGGACAGACTGGGTCCGCCCCGTGCCATTCGTGCTAATCGACACCGACGGGCGCCTTGGCACAATGACAAACCCAACAATTCCAAATGTTAACTATATAGAAGGAGTGCACAAAGACACCGCAATCTTCCTCGACCTCCCGGGTTACGAAAGCGTTAAAGAAGGACTTGCACTTGCAAGCCTCGGCTGGCGACCAATCCCTCTATATAACGGAACTAACGAGCAACCTGGCGCAATGGCACTTGTCGACAATCACACAATCGAAAGCGCCCTACTATGGGGGGCAACCGAACTGCAAAAAATCAAAATCCCAACCGACGCCCCACCCGTATTCCTGCTTGACAGTTACCGCACACACAGACACAAAATGAACGTCTCCGTATTCGACAACAGTTGGGATATATATCCCCAAGACATTCCATCCGCCGAATACTTCCTACGTCACGGCATCAACAAAATAATCGTGCGTGGAAATTCGATACAAATCGACCTGCAAAGAATCCTCTACACATTCCAAAAGAAAGGAATAACCACCCTCCTCACAGACGGACTTGAAAAACCAAAAGAGGTTTCCGTAAAGAAACCTCCTCGTAAAAACAGATAACCCTTAGTGCCCGCCGCCGCCACCGCCGCCGCCACGACCTGCCGAGTAACCTCCGCTTCGTGAGGCAAACGACGCCGAACGTGATGACCTCCTGAACGATCGACTGCTTGAATAATAAAACCCTCTTGAATAAAAATATCGATTTCGAAGAACCGGACTTGTCGAATTAAGCGCATCTGGGAACCTGACCGCCAATGCCTTGATAACCTTTTCGGAAATACCAAACGCCGTGGCGTATATTAAATAACATTCCCAAACATGTATATCAAGCAAATTCCTCTCTTTCATAAGTGTTTCGCTTTTCAAGAACTTGTAAAGCCCACGCCACTTTGCATACTCGTCTTCGCCAAACTGCGTAAGCAAAACATACTTTTTTGAAAAAATGGCAAGCATAATTGACCCAATAATCAAACTTGCCCCAAGAATAAAGAATGCACCAAAAGCAAAATCAAGTCGTGTCATATACGACATAATGTTTATACAAAGCACCAACACGGCAAAAACAATAAGCAACCATATAGGGGCCTGTGCCCATACCTTCAACTCTTTGTACTCGGCTTTTTGGAAATACCCTTGCGACACACCCATCGACTTGACAGCACCTTTGGTATTCTTGACAAACGAATGTGTATAATCATAATCCTGCTCAATCTGGATTTGGAACAAAGAAAGCGCTATCTCACCACGATTGGCACTTGCATGCCTGAAAATCAACTGATAGTATTGGTCCTCGATTTGTGTAAGTGGCTTTCTGTTCGGCATTGTCGGATGATTCAACTTCTTCCCAGTTTGCTGGCAAAAGTTCATCTGCGCCTGCGTTGGCACTGGTCCGTGTTTAAGCATTATCTTGATATTCTCCGGAAGCCAACCACGAGTCGCATTAATCCTGTCAACTTCTATATAACCCTTGTTAACAAGACTCATCATAGCAGCGGCATATCCACCAGGAACGTTACATGAAAGTTTGTGCTTGCTAAACGCCAACGCTCCGGCAAAGTTCGTATCCATATCACTTGGAATCTCTCGATACAAATCAATGTGTTGTTGCGAGCGACAGAACTTGTGCTTCTTTTTAAGTCGCCTATCAACCAAGAAAATAAAAAGCAACACCCCAATCGCAATCGCACAGCAAACCAAAAAAGTGGTCACTTTAATGTTTCGCCATGTCTCGGGCAAAGCCTCGTATTCCTTTTGCTCTGTAAGTATCCCGGCAAGTACCGGAACATTATAATAATCATTAATGGATGCATAATATGTAAATTTATACGCATCCACCCCATGCGACACCAGCGCAAATTCGATATATTGGTTATAAGGCTTAAATTTCAACTGCGACTTGTCAAGCTCAATATGAAAAGTGGTAAACCCCGGATTAAGTGTGGTTGATTTTTCAAAAGGAAAACTGTGCGAATTCGTTCCATAAGTCCAAGCATAATAATTCCCATCATCCGGCATCAGGGTATCAGGGAAAAGAATCTGCGCCTCGAAAGATTTCAAATTCCTGATTGTATCCCCCGAGTACATCGAAATATATAACGACGAGCAATCCCCATACCTAAGCGACGCATTGTACATTTCGTATTCAATTTCATAAGTCACAGTAGCTCGATAAATATTGACATAGATAAGCACACACTCCCACCTATCCCATGCATTATACGGACCCGGACTGTGCCACCACTTGTTCGCCATGGAAGGATAGTCAGAACTGTAAAAATCACTGTCCCAATAAAGCTTCGGTGCCTTGTCAAGTGGCACACGTGTACCGTTCGGCAATACTTCTCTTACACCAACCACGTCGTATTTAACAGCCACCCCGTCATAATTTGGGTCTTCGGGCAATTCCCGCCACAACTCACGAAACGGATTGCTCTGTGACGAGGCATGGATATCAAAGGTCACTTGCTCGACAACATTAATCCTTCCGCCCGTTCGCAGATAACCAGGGAACGCCTCATCCATCACAGTCGCCTTATAACTGACCGCCGTGATACGGGCATAATCACCAATACTGCTTATAGCCTCAAAAATAATGGGAACTAAAACTATAAAACCGACAATCCCCAAACAAACAAACAACCCAACAAATCTTCTCATAACCCCCACCTTTTGTACTATCTATAAAATACAATATCAGAGGAGAAAAAAATATGCAATTAATTTGGCGCACCCGCCTCGACTCGTTAGGCAAAGCCGCCGAGTCGATTGATGATAATTGTTGATTGTGGCGCACCCGCCTCGACTCGAACGAGGAATCTTCGCTTCCGTAGAGCGACGCCTTAATCCATTTGGCCACGGGTGCATTGTCTTCGCACATTCTCTGCGGCGAAATGGACAAGGTTCTTGCGAAGCAAGGTTCTTATCCATTTGGC
>Ga0123356_10000518_pt1 | contig 42876 bp, 34 predicted proteins | sample TergutEmb28metaG_2_FD_92546 | JGI IMG/M metagenome (GOLD analysis project Ga0123356, IMG submission 92546) | Embiratermes neotenicus P3 segment gut microbial communities from Petit-Saut dam, French Guiana - Emb289 P3 | ecosystem: Host-associated > Arthropoda: Insects > Digestive system > Gut ...
CGCGCTTTTCAATATGAAAAATAACGGCGGCAAAGGCAGCGCGCTTTGCTGCGACTTTCGGTATCCGCCGATAGTCAACAATAAATTTGATCTGATAATTGCCTCAGATGTTCTTTACGAACGGAGATGGATTGAGCCCGTTCTCGCGTTTATCCAAAAGATGATTTCTGTAAAAGGACAGGCTCTTATAGCCGACCCTTGCAGAAGTCATTGGGAAGAGTTCAAGCTCAGTGCAAAAAACAGAGGTATGGATATTGAGGTTGTGAGAAGTGAAACTGTAAACGATAGTAAAACGATGGTGGAAATTTTGCGTATTAGATAATTATTTCCTTTTAAGCCCTTTTGCCGCAATATCTTTTCTAAAAATCTTCCCATCAAACTTTATCTCCGAAACGCCTTCATAAGCTTGCGCGACAGCATCCACAAGCGTTGGCGCCCATGAAGAAACTGCCAAAACACGCCCGCCGTTCGTTACAAGCCTCTCCTGCTTATCAAGTTTAACGCCTGCAAAATACACATCAAGCGAACCCTTGTTCTCTGCCATTTCTATTCCGCTTATCACTTTGCCCTTTTCAAATTTTCCCGGATACCCTTTGCTTGCAAGCACCACTGAAACGCAAAATCCGGGGTCGACAGTCCATTTTACATCAGAGAGTTTACCCTTTGCGCACGCTTTGAAAGCTTCATACCAGTCGCACTGTACAAGAGGCAGAATCGCCTGAACTTCAGGGTCTCCGAAGCGGCAGTTGTATTCGATAACTTTAGGCCCCTCTTTTGTAAGCATGATACCAACAAATAGAACCCCTCTAAAGCGGGATTTCTCTTTTTCCATAGCCGCAAGCGTGGGGACTATTATCTCTTTTTCAATCTTTGCCAAACACGCGGCGTCAACTGCCGGAGCCGGAGAGTACGCGCCCATGCCGCCGGTATTCGGGCCGGTATCATTATCACCAATCGCTTTATGATCTTGAGCGACAGGAAGAATCTTATATGATTTACCATCTGTAAGAACAAATACAGACGCCTCTTCCCCGCTCATCTTCTCCTCAATTACAACAGTTTCACCTGCTTCACCAAAGCTCTTTTTATCAAAAATCTCCTTGAGCGCGTCTTTTGCTTCCTTCATTGTATCACAAACAATTGCGCCTTTGCCGGCCGCTAACCCGCTAACCTTAACAACGATAGGAGCGCCCTTCTCTTCAAGATAGGCGAGCGCCTTATTCTTATCGGTAAACGTTTGAAAATCGGCAGTGGGGATTTTATATTTTTTCATTAAATCTTTAGAAAAAGCCTTACTGCCCTCAATGCGCGCAGCAGCTTTTGAAGGGCCGAATATTGTAAGGTTCTCCTTATTAAAAGCGTCAACTATCCCCTCTACAAGAGGCGGTTCCGGCCCGACAACCGTGAGGTCTATCTCATTTTCGCTCGCCCATTTAGCCAAATCATCCCAGTTTTCGATGGATTGATCGACAAGCATACACCCGTCTCTCTCCATGCCGGGATTGCCGGGATAGGCAAATACGCACAGCGCTCTCTCAGACCTCAACAGAGCCTTAAGAAGCGCATGCTCTCTGCCGCCGCTGCCTACAATCAACACCGTATTCATGAAATCCAATTTAAACACCCCTTTAAAAGCAAGAACTTAGAACTTAGAACTTAGAGCTTAGAAAAATCAAAACAACAAGAGTAAATTCCTGACTTTTCTTAAGCTCTAAGCTCTAAGTTCTAAGCTCTAAAGTTACTCACTCTCTTCCTCTTCACTTCCGTCATGCGGCTGGAGCCGTGCGGTCTCTTCGATATATTGTCCTTTAATATCCGGTTTGGATTTAAGGTGTTCTATCACTGCCGCGGCTTGCTCTTCGTTAAGCAGTATGCGGCTTTGACGGGTGACGCGGCCCTTAAAGTCCCAAGACTTTAAAAGCTGCGGCGTTACGCTAAACGCATCCTTCGCTGAAACAAAGCGGCTCTCTTCTGCCCGCAGCGCGAAACACTCCTTTTCGTCAAGGCAAGAGTAATCACTGCAGTAGCGGATGTGCTGTTTTTTGACGTCTGCTATTTTTGTAATGCGGTAGTACCCTGTAATGAGATACTCATCCTTAAAATCCGCATCTGTACCTGCGTATTTGGTAATAAAAAACAGGTACCTTATTTTAGATTTGATGAATGTTGACCTTATTTTGGTTCTTGCGCAGCCATAAAAGCCAAATGTCGCAGTCTCATAGTTAGGCTCCGGCAATATATCGCTTGGATATTGCTCAGGAACCTCTCTTATTGGCAGCTCAGAAACCGGGTCTGACATATAAAAAACAACCATACCGCTATTGCTTGCCCTGTAATCCTGCCATGAAACCGCTTCAACCGACCTGTTCATGAATACATCATTAGCCATTGCGTAAACTCCTGTAATTATAAATTCTTAATAAAAAATGAAGCCCGCATTTTTAGAATACGGGCTCAAATGCTCGAACTGCGGGTATGTTTTATAACATTAAATGCACGGCATTTAATTTTGATATATCTATAATAAGATAACTCAGGGGCAAGGGTATGTCAAAGTTTTTTTACTCAATTCAAAAAAACACGTAAAGCTGAACAGCGTTTTTTTGATAGCTGGCAATAAAATAATATTTTGGAAAGCAGGCCATCACTTAAACCCGGCATTCTTAAGCCCGCCGATCTCCCGCGGCGTAAGCTCCCTAAACTCCCCCGTCCTCATCTCGCCAAGTTTCACAGATCCAAACGCTGTGCGCCTGAGTTTGCGAACTTCATGGCCTATCCCTTCAAACATACGTCGGATTTGACGGTTCTTACCTTCAAACAGAGTTACTTCGTACCAGCACTGTTCATCTTTTATATCGACAGGATTTACGGCGGCAGCGCGCAAAAGCTGACCTTCCGACTCTATACCGTCAATCAATTTTGATATTTCCTGATTTTCAAGCAGCCTGCCGGTTCTTACAAGATACACCTTTTTAATTCGGAAACGGGGATGAGTAAGCGCGTGGATAAGATCACCGTCATTCGTAAGCAAAAGTAAACCTTCTGAAAGATAGTCAAGCCTGCCTACATATTTTAACAGGTCTGCATCAAGTCCGTCCCGTCTTAACACATCGTAAATTGTGGGACGCCCCTCAGGGTCGTCTTTTGTTACCATTATCTGACGCGGTTTAAAATAAGCCCAGTATTCAAGTCTTTTTACCGGCCTCAAGGTTTTCCCCTTATATTCAACTTTATCTTTGGAAGATACTTTCGCGCCAAGCTCAGTGACTTTTTCACCGTTAATAAAAATATGGCCGCTCTCTACAAGCTCATCACACTTTCTTCTTGAACCAAGACCGCATTGAGCGAGATAGCGGTTTATTCGCAATTGTTCACTGTTTTCTTTCATTAAGCATCCTTATTCGAAAATTGATCATTGTATCAAATCACTCATCGACAAACAAACCCTCACAGGTATTCCTGTTAATTTACTAATGCGGCCGGCCGAATACCCGTCAAGCGTGTATCCTTTGTGATTGAACATTACTTTTGGCAAAACAGCTTCACTCAATACAATTTTTTTTGATGTTTCCTTTATTTTTTTGATGACGTCGCGGGCGCTGAGAAGTCCAGCCACAGTAACAGACGTCCCGAAATAACTGTTTTCTACTGTCTGTATATCAAATTTTTTAGCAGTGTATGAACTGATATCATCCAATACTTTTTTAAGATACGGATATGCGGAACAACCTGTTATCACCAAGGTACTTTTTTTATCTTGATTATTGTGGATTTTGCCTTTTGATAACTTCCTTTTGAGAGCCGCTCCCTCCTGCAACAATTGCCGTACAAGCCCTACCCCATTTTCTATCTGCGGATAATCTTCATAATAAGAGCGGGACGGAATCGGTAAATTCGCCCTGATAAAAAACTCATCGGCGCAAAAAAGTTTACGCACTCCATCTTTTTTTGCCATTTTGTCAGATACGATTCCAAGTTTTTGACATACGTCAAGCGCTAACTTTTTATCAACCTGGGGAAACGGACGTTTTTTATGCTTGGTAACGCCTACAGGCACCACAGCTATTGAAAGTAAATGATCGCCGTAACTGAACAGATCAGCAATCGTTCTGTCAAGCGCCGCTCCATCATTAAATCCCGGACAAAGAACAATCTGCGTATGGAAAGCGATTCCGTTTTTGCTCAAAAATAAAAGCTGTTCGCGGATGTCAGGCAAACGGTTATTTCCAAGCATAACAGAGCGTACTTTGTAATCGGTTGCGTGAACAGAAATAAAGAGCGGCGAAAGTCCTATAGCTGCTATCCTCTGTAAATCTTGCGGTGATGCGGAAGAGAGCGTAACGTAATTACCATTTAAGAACGAATGTTTAAAATCCTCATCCTTTATGTAAAGTGATGATCTTAAATTAGGCGGCATTTGATCAATAAAACAAAAAATGCAGCGGTTCGTACAGCGATTTACAGGATTCTCGTAAAAATCAATATGAAGAGAACTGCCCTGTTCCCGTTCAATCTCTAATACGCCCTCTCTTCTCCCCCGCTCTATCTCAATCTCAAGAAACTGCTGAGCGGCCGCGTAATAGAAATCAAGCTCATCATTGATGGTATTTCCGTTGATGGAAATAATGCGGTCAAAGGGGCGCAGCCCCGACTGAAAAAGAAGACTGTCGCGTGGTAAAGAACGTACTTTCAGCCCGGTATTATTAGTTTTTTTCATATTATCAGGTCTATTTTTTTTATTCATAGCAACGGTAGTGAAAATACCATATCACCGGTAAAAAGGCAAAACTGCGGCAGATAAATCTCCAAATAAACAAAAAAACTTGAACTGTACCAATAAAAATATCTAATTTATTATATTGTAATATTGGGTTGTTTCAAAAGCGGACGGCCGCAAGGGTTGTCCCTGCATTTGTAAATGTATCCATAATAATAACGCCTTGATAAAAATAAGACGGCATTTAAAAAAATATGAAAGAGATATGCGGCTGTATACATCTGCACACCACATTTTCTGACGGCGGCTGTGATTATCCCGCGCTTATAAAAGCAGCCCGCAATGCAGGGCTTGATTATATTGGTGTGACAGACCACATGACTCTCAAAGGACAAACCGAGGGTAACGCCGGGCTGCACGACGGGGTTTTGGTGCTTGTAGGGTATGAGCACAATGATGAGTGCAACCTCAACCACTATCTGGCGTTTGGGACAAGTGAGATTGCGAAGGGAGTTACTGACCCGCAGAAGTATATCAATCAGATTAAAAAGAAGGGCGGAATAGGGTTTCTCGCCCACCCGGCGGAAAAGCGCGATTTTTTTGGCAATCTCCCCGCCTCAATGTGCGACACTCCCCCAATGAGCGATACTATAAAAAGTGTAATTAAAGGCGGAGCGACAGCGCCGCCCTACCCCTGGACACGGTGGGACGCGCTGGGGTATGACGGCATAGAGCTGTGGAATCAGATGTCTGACTGGATGGAGCAGTTAAGCGGTTGGCAAAGCGTAATTAAACTCTTCTACCCGCGCCGTTTTCTTGCTAACGCGCCTCAAAATCTTCTTGCCAAATGGGATGAATTAAACCGCACAGGCTTTATAAGCGGCATTGGCGGAGTTGACGCGCACACACGCAAATTTTCATTCGGCCCGTTTTACTATACTATCTTTCCAATTAAGGTAGAGCTTAGAGGGATACGCACTCATCTTTACATAGATGAATCCGTATGCGGCGATGAGAAAAAAATGACGCAGGCAGCGCTTGACGCACTCAAAAACGGCCGGGGATTTATAAGTAATTTCCGTCAGGGAGACGCACGCGGCGCTCTTATTTATTCAAAGAGCGAAAACGGCGGCGTTCAATACCCGGGACGTACGTCAGATACCGCTGATAAACCCGTACTCCTTTATGTAAAACTGCCCTCTAAAATAAAAGCGCGCATCCGCTTTCTGCGAAACGGCGAAGAGATACAGTCAACAAAAGACAACGAAGCGCAGCTCAAAATCTCTGAAAATGGCGTATACAGGGCGGAAGTCTACAAAGGCTCAAACGCGTGGATCTACTCCAATCCTTTTCCTGTTGGGACATATCCGCTATGACCTCTATTTTAAAAAAAGTTCTCGATACTATTTTTCTGCTCAGAGTACCGCTTTTGGTTCCTGTTTGGACAGTTCTTATTTTGGGCTGGATAACTGGCAGCCCTGACGCGCGCATAGGCGAACTTGTACTCTCTAAAATACTGTGGCTTAATATTGTTGGATTTTCGCTGCTTGTGGCTGCAATATATGTTGTAAATCAGATTCAGGATATAGAGAGCGACAGAATTAACGGTAAACTTTTTATTCTGCCTCAGGGGCTCATATCAATCCCTTTTGCGTGGACAATTGCTGTTTTGTGCACCGCGGCCGGGCTTGCTGTCGCCTATGTTCAGTCAATGTGGATGTTTGCGGTATTTTTATCCGGCGCGGTGATGGGCGTATTTTATAACCTGCCGCCAGCCGTCTTAAAAAACCGCGCTGTGGGCGGAGTAACAGCCAACATAATCGGACACGGAATAATAACCTATTTAGCCGGATGGCTTGCCGCGAAAAGCGGGCAAACAATAACCTGGGAACTTTTCAGCGTGGGACTTCTCTCCTCTCTTGCCGCCGGGTTTGCAAACGGAGCTGTTTTTCTCGCCTCTACAATACCCGACGCTCCCGGCGACAGCCAGGCGGGTAAAAGAACGTTTTGTGTAGCTTACGGAGCGCGCGCCACAGCGTTTTGCGCAATGTTTCTGTGCCTGTTTGCTCTTGTATTTTCCTTCTTTATAGAGAACCATTTCTGGGTGATGGCTCTGCCCGCAGCTCTCTCATTATGGGTATTTATTAAGTTTGCAATAAACACAAAAAGGGAGAACGCTTTTCACTCTTTTAAATGGCCTGTAGTGCTTCTCTCAACTTTTGTAACGCTTTTTGTTCCAATTTACGGACTGCTCATCATTTTTACTTTGGTAACAAGCAGGTTTTACTACAAATGGCGCTTTAACATTGAATATCCTACCTTTAGCTCGAAGTAGAGTCAGGGCGGTAATGAAGAGACGTTTTATTTTAATGATAGACCTGTTTTTTTTAACGCGTCCCGTAGTGCTTGTGCCGGTGTGGGGATTCAGCGCGTTTGGAATATATTGTTTTAAAAGTAAACTTTTTTCGTCCCTTGATTTTTCACACTATCTGCTGATGGCGCTCTACTCACTCTCTGTTGCCTCTGTGTATGTCATAAATCAAATGGCTGATTATGAAGTTGACAAAAGCAACGAAGGTTTTCCGCTTTTAGTGCGCGGCAATATCTCTATGCGGGCAGCGGGTGTGTGTGCCGGCGTTTGCGCCGTTTTATCCATAGCTGGACCTGTTGTTATGGGAAATATCTCTGTTGCGGTTCTTTCGGTGATTGCCATTGCCGCAGGTTACGTTTACAGCTGCAAACCGTTTTCACTTTCGGGACGGCCGTTTTTTGACTTTTTGACAAACAGTTTTGAGGCGTTTCTGGCTTTTGGCGCCGGATGGTGTATTGTCGGCGGTAATCTTTTTAATCAGGAACTTTACAAAACAGCGCTGCCTTATGTACTACTTATGTGCGCAGGTTCAATAAGTTCTACTCTGCCTGATATGCCGGGCGATAAACTGCATGGTAAAATCACTACAGCCGTACGTTTCGGAGCAAAAAAAGCGCACTGCATCGCCATCGCTGCGCTTGCGGCGGCTGTCCCTTTATCAATACTGAACAATGACCTTTTAGCCCTCGCCTGCGCCGCGCTTGTTCTGCCGATTTACATACTATATTTGATTCGCACAAACGCCCTTACGATGGAGCTCACTTATAAAGTCGGCGGAACTTTTACTATGATAGCCGCCGCGCTTGCGGCTCCGCTTATAGCTGTTGCAGGAATTTTTGTATTTTTTATAACATGGCTCTACTTCCGTAAACGCCACAAAGTCTCCTATCCATCTCTATTACCGGATGGAGAAAACTGCACCCACTGAATTTGGGACTATCCCGACCATTGTGACGTATCGGCGGTGTGGAATTAAATCATAAAAAAATCTGATACCCGGCCATAATCTGAAAAGAGTAATTGCGAAAATCCTTATTCATCTCAAACACCTCTATAAATCCCCATTGGAAACGAAAATCGATAACTATCTCTCCTGGGCCGGAGGCTATATCCACGTTTAGCCCTGTAACAAGCCCAAAATCAAGCGGATTAGTTTTTTTAGTGATATTATTTCCCCAATCAGGCATGGAGCGGTTGTGCAGGTCGGGAAGCGCGTCTATATTTTTTGCGCTGGCGTTCAATCTGAACGACAGAGCCGGGCCTGCATAAATACTTGACGTAAGGGGCGCATTTTCAAATGGAATCATAAGTTTTGCGCTTACGGGTATTGTGAGATAGTCAATGTTTATATCTATATATCTTTTTGAGCCTGCGCTTTCCAATTTCCAATTCTGTCCCTGCCTTATGTAAAGCAGTTCCGGTTGAATTGATAAAAAAGACGGAATTACATCGAAGCGAAAAAACAGTCCGCCATTTATAAAAGGCAAAACTCTCCCTTTAATTTTATCAATATGAAAAGCTGTAATTTTTTCTTTCTGACAAAAAGCGTCTGCTCCGTCACCCCAGAAATTTGAGAGTGAAAGGCCGCTTTTTGCGCCGAAGGCTGTTTGGGAGAAAACAGGCGCCGCGTTAAATATCATCAATAATATTACTATGGCAGTTAAAGGTCGCAAGTCCCGGTACAGCGACCTCACGATGGTTCGTGCAGTCGGTGTACCGGAACTTGCGGCCTTTAACTGTCGCCATAATATTATCGTTGATGTTATGATTTTTATGCTGTTCATTAAATAATCGCCTTCTGCCGCCTTAACTCCTCGCGCACCTCTTTAAAACATACTTCTCTGCTCTTTATTTTTTTAATAGCTCCAAGAGCCGCGCATACGCCTGCGCCTTGACCTATTGCCATTGATACGGGCATTACTCTGTAGGATGAATGCGCCTCATGGGTTCCTGATATGCAGCGTCCAGCTACTAATATATTGTCAAGCCCAAGCGGAATACAGCAGCGCAGCGGAATTTGGTATGAGCATCCTGTTTTAACCCGTTTTAAAATAGTGCCCCGGCCTGTGGGATTGTGAATGTCTATGGGATAAGTGCTTCTTGCGATTGCGTCTTCAAAGCTGCGCGCATTAAGTACGTCATTAGCTGTCAGCGTGTAATCGCCATGAATTCTGCGTGTTTCCCTTACTCCGATTTGCACTCCGCTCTGAATAACGTAGGTCTCTTCAAATCCGGGAACATAGCGTTTAAAAAAGTCTTCAATGTGCCGCATCTGCCGTCTGCTTTCCCATTCGGCATAAGTCAAATCCCACACATCGGTGCCAAGAACGCGTATTACCCGGGTGCTGTTTACGCTTATCTCTTTTTTATGCGTGGTTCCAAAAATGAGTATGTCTTCGCGGGGGAGGTCAAGCTCTCCGTCGCACTGCGCTTTAGTCACAAGGTCCCACAAACCATGCACCCCGCGCCACTGCTCAGGATGTTTCCTTATGTAGTTTTCAAAAGCTTTTTTTTGGAACTCAGCTAATCTGAAATAAAGAGTCATCGGCTGAACAAGTCCGTCATCTTCTCTTCCCACATCGTAAAGGGCTCCGGCGGCAGCCGCCACATCGCCGTCGCCGCTGCAATCAATAACCATTCTTGCCCGTATCACAATAGGGCCTGATTTACTTTCAAATATTACTGCCGGATATTTGTCGTCATGAATAATACCGCTTGCAAACGCGTGATACAGTACCTGCACACCCGCTTCGTCAAGCATTTCCATAGCTGTAAGTTTAAAAATTTCATGGTCAAACGGTACAACATATCCGGTATTATAAGAGGGCGGGATAGCGCCGCCGGCCTTTACAAGCCGCTCTACAAAATCTAACAGTACGCCGCCTATTGCGATATCTCCTGTACCGTGATCGGTTGGGAACATGGTGACTGCGCCGTTTACCTGGTCGTGGGAGTGCTGGGTGTAAAAAGACATGATTGGCGTAACAAGCGCGGCAGTTGCGTTGCCGCCTAAAAAACCGTAGCGTTCCGCAAGAACTACATTTGCCCCTGCCTGCGCAGCGCCCACCGCCGCTCCCATCCCGGCAGGCCCGCCGCCTACAACAAGTACATCGCAGCTATGCGCAACAAACGCTCTGCGGGGCGGTAAGGAGAGATATTCATCATTTTCTGGACGCGGAAGCGGCGGCATCTTTAGAAATCCTCTCAACAAGCGATAAAAGCGCCGCTCCGTTTTGTTTGGAACGCTCTTTAAGAACCGGCATATACTTTTTTATCTTTTGCGCAATAGAGGCCCTGTTGTCCCATGTGCGGTCAATGTGCGCTATAAGCCTTCCGGCGTTTACTAAATTCAGAGGCGGCATCTCAAGACGCAGCTCCTCTAAAAATCCGTTTACCTTGGGCGAGTATGAGAGTCCCACAAACGGCACCCCTACAAGCGCGGAAAAAATAAGAAAATGAAGCCGCATCCCAACGCTGAACTTAAGATGACTCATTATCGTAAGCAGTTCGCCCGAAGTATAATCACCTTTCAAAACGGAAACATTCTGTGCCCGAAGCATTAAAGCGATTACCGCGTGAGAGTGCTGCAAGTCAAGGACTTTTCGTTCCATTGGGATAAAGAGTACATCCGCGCCGAAACGGTCAATTATGTAATCCGCCGTGTTAGCAAGAATCTGATGATAGCTCTCTTCCTTAATATCAGGAGCCGCAACCCCCGGCTCGCGCACCGAAATTCCCACTAAAGGACGCTTTAAATCTATTCCCTCATGTAAAAATACATCATTATTGAGAGCAGTCCGTTCAAGTAAAAGCGCCGGGTCTGCGGTTGTATGGATTTTCTTGCGTACCCCGGCGTCCTCAAGCACACGGCGCGAATGATGGTCCCGCACTGTTATGAGTGAAACCTCATTGAGACACTCCTTAACATACCCCTGCATTACAGGGTCATGAAGCGGTCCTGCGCTTATTGCGTAAACCATAACAGGTTTTTTATGCTCAATCGCTATAAAAGGCTCTCTGAGATATGTCTTTACATCCGCATCATAGAGAATCCCGCCGCCGCCAAGAACTAAAATATCAAGCCGTTTTATCTCCTCGGTAACCTGTTCGCGGTTAATTTTTCTAACCGCAACAACCCGCTCTACTTTGTGGCGCTTTATAGTGTCCTGGGCGTCGCGGGAAAAAACCGTAATGTGCGCCTTAAAGCTCGCGCGTATCTGCGCGATAATACCCTGTAAAATCGCCTCATCGCCAAGATTAAACCCGCCGTAGGAACCGCTTATTCCAATCCTTACAGCAGCTTTATTTTGTGAGTTTTTAGACACTTTTAACTATGCTCCTGATTTTAGCTATTATGGCGGCAGTTAAAGGTTGCAAGTCCCGGTACAGCGGCCTCACGATGGTTCGTGCTGCCGGTGTGCCGGGATTTGCGGCCTTTAACTGCCATAGTAATATATACAACTTTGTAAATACACCTTTCTCTCCATTTCATACAAGAGTTAAAAGGCAATAAATATGCCGTGGTTCATTAGTTATCAATAAAAACAATTAGCGGAAAGGTTTTTAACTGTGGAGTGGTACTTTGTTTGCACTTAACATTTGACTGTACCGAGTTTTCAATTACAGAAGTGAGTGCAGGAAGTGGCAAATAATAATATGAGAGTCGTTGTGGATGAACGCTGCAGCGGCTGCAGGCTGTGCGCAAGTATCTGTCCCGACGCCTTTGACATGGGAGATAATGAGAAAGCGGTGCCCCGCCATAAAACAATCCCCGCATCCCTTGAACCGGAGTATGAGATTGCCGCGCAGTGTTGTCCAGAGAAGGCGATTAAGATTTTTTGCCAAGTGTGAAAAATCTGTTTGCTCTATTACTATGGCAGTTAAAGGTCACAAGTCCCGGTACAGCGACCTCACGATGGTTCGTGCAGTCGGTGTGCCGGGACTTGCGACCTTTAACTGCCGCCATAATAACAAGCATCAGAATCTGCGGCTTCAAAATCATACAGAAGCGTCGACAGATAACGCTCACCGGTATCAGGCAGTATTACTACAATATTTTTACCTCTGTTTTCGGGCTGTTTTGCGAGTACAAGCGCAGCGTATATAGCCGCTCCCGAAGAGATACCTGCTAAGATACCTTCGTTTTTTGCCAGTTCGCGTCCTGTTTTTATGGCGTCGTCATTGGTTACAGTAATAATTTTGTCGACCACCGAAGCGTCATAGTTTTTCGGTATAAAGCCTGCTCCGATTCCCTCTATTTTATGCGGCGCAGGATTTCCGCCGGAAAGAACAGGGGAATCTGCAGGCTCTACGGCAGCAATCTCAATGTTGGGATTTAACTCCTTGAGGCGTTTTCCAGTGCCGCTGATTGTTCCGCCGGTGCCGACGCCGCAAACAAAGATATCAATTCTCCCGTCCGTATCACGCCAAATTTCTTCTGCCGTTGTATGGAAGTGCGCATCCGGGTTTGCTGGATTTTCAAACTGCTGTAGGATAATCGAGTTTGGAGTCTGCTTTTGCAGCTCTGCCGCTTTGGCTATCGCGCCTTTCATCCCTTCGCTGCCTGGAGTCAATATTAGCTCCGCGCCGAGCGCCTTCAGGAGTTTGCGTCTTTCCATGCTCATTGTTTCGGGCATTGTAAGTATCAGCCTGTAACCTTTTGAAGCGGCGACAGATGCGAGTCCTATACCGGTATTTCCGCTTGTCGGTTCTATTATAACAGAGCCAGATTTCAATACGCCTCTTTTTTGAGCGTCTTCAATCATAGAGAGCGCAATACGGTCCTTTACGCTTCCAAGCGGGTTGAAAAATTCGAGTTTACCGATGATATGAGCTTCGGCGTTATGCGATTTGGCAAAATTTCCCAGTTCAAGCAGGGGGGTGTTGCCGATAAGGTCTGTTAGTTTTTTTGCTATTTTGCTCATGATATATTCCGCCTGTTGTTTTAGATGTTACTTTGAATTTGGGGACGGAGTTGCTTTTAAAGAATGAAATGACAAAATGTAATCCGTACATCTAAAAATAATATACGATTTTGGGGTGTTGTTGTGTTTTTTTAATCTTTACTCCTGATTCCCCAAAAATCTTCTCAAAGTCGCACGGCTTACCCCTAACTTTTCAGCTATTTTTGTCTTGGATTTTCTTTGCGTAAGCATTTCTCTTATCTGTCTATCTTTACCGGTTAACTTTAATTCTCTTGATTTTGCGCCGTGCGGTCTGCCAAGACGAGTTCCCTGCGCTTTAATGCGTACAAGCGCCTCTTTTGTCCGCTGTGAAATCAGATTACGCTCAATTTCCGCGGCGAGGCCAAAAGCTAAAGCGAGCATTTTTGAACTTATGTCGCTTCCCAAGCGGTAATTATCCTTAATAGTCCACACCTGTACGCTCTTATTCATGCACAGGTGAAGTATTGACATAATCATAAATAAATTACGCCCTAAACGCGACAACTCGGAGCATATCAAAATATCACCTTTTTGCACATTGTATAGCAACCCGCCTAATTTACGCTCATCCGGCTCTTTCGTTCCTGAAATTGTCTCTTTTATCCATTTTTCTATCTTTATGCCGTTTTTTCCGCAAAATTCGTTTATCACGAAATGCTGATTCTCTGATGTCTGCCTGTCTGTACTAACGCGAATATACCCGTAAATCATGCCGTAACCCTGCCTTTCTCGTTCGATTTAAACTGGTTTGAAGACAGTATTATATATACTGGTACACGGCATAAATCTACACTGCATCGCACGCAACTGCACGTAGGGCCGTGAGATTGCTTAGCGGCACAGTGTAGATTTATGCCATTATGCAGTATAGTTTAATCGAAAAGGCGGGTAACGGTTTTTATGTTTTGGGATGGAGAGCGTATAGCGCTTAACTTAGAGCAATCTTTTGTTTGTTGACATAACTGCTTTGAGCAGTGGTGAGATTTGAACGGCGCTGCTCTAACAAAGACTTTTCTATAAGGTCTACGCCTATGGCAGACAGCGTATTTTTGAGGCGTGCTCTGTGAGAAACGCAAGCAACGTGAAATGCGTCTTTTGGAAATCCTTTAACCCGGTATTCGCTGCGACGGGGGTAAGATTCTTCAACTCTCTGATAAGTAGCGTGATCTTCTACAACCACGAGGACACGAAAAGCATCGTCAAAACTCTCAATCGCTGATTTGAGACTAATCAAAGCATTTTTGTCTCGTGTATCGCAAAGCTGAAGCTCTTGAGTCAGAAAAGTATATTCGGCGAGGATAATAGTATGAGGGTCTGCGGAAACTTGCGCTGCACTAAAAGCACTTAAGGCGTCTGAAATTCCTTTTTCATAAGTAATACGCCCTTTTTGTTCCTTTCCCCTGATGGCAAAACCTTTACGGCCAAAATCAATGTTTGCCGATGCTTTGGAAATTTTATTTATTAAACCAATCAGCTCCAAATTCAGCCTCCGCTTCCGACAAGTTCCAACCCATATTCATAAGAAAATCTAAGCCAAGCTTCTCTTTGAATACCTTTGCTAAATAAGGCGGCAGAGGAGCTGTCTTCAAAAGACGGTCTGCGCCCTCAATATCCCCTGCCTCTTCTAAAGCTATAGCTCCTATTGCTATATCCAACTTCTCATCTAACGACATAGTTTCTGCTTTAGCCATACTGCCTCCCAGACTGAAATTTTATTGATCACCCACCGCGAAATACCGTGTTTATTGAGCCATAAGTCAAATACTAATTATAATATACAAAATTTCCAGCAGTAACGCCTTAAAATATTTGGCTTGCGCCTCAATAAACACGGCGGCTTGATTATGCACTTTTATGTTTTAGGATGGAAACGCGAAGCATTATGAATTGATTTGTTATTGACAGATACAAAAGTTGGTACATTTAAAGGGTCGTTTAAATGAACCAACTTTTAATATAGATAATTGACGTTTTTATGTCAATTTTTGCGATCCCTTTTTTATAAAAACTGGCACATTTAAACGACCCTTTAAATGTTCCAGTTTTTTATTGACATTTAAGACAATATTTATTTCTTAAGAAAGATTTCTAACACTATAAAGGGGGTATCTTGATGAATAAATTTATCAAATCGGTAATGGCAGCGGCGTGTGCCGCAGTGTTAGCCGTGCCGCTAACTTTACATGCACAAACCTATACTGTTACGACAGTTGGCGAATTTGAGGCGCGATTGGCGGATTACGAAACGGCGGCAGGGAATGTCGTTATTGAGGTAGGTGCAGACCTTATGCTGAATTCGGCCTTTTGGGTCAGTGGCAGTGGTGGCCGAACGCTTACCATACGTAGCACGGCGGCTGAGGTTCGAACTCTCAGGCGAGATACGTACTATCCATTGCTCTTAGTAGATGTGAATTCTACACTTGTTTTGGAAAATATTATTATAGACGGCGGCTATGTTGAGCCGGGTCCTGAACCTGCAACTCCTGGCCAGTGCGTGGACTCACAAAACCGCCCGTTGTTTTGCCAGTGGGATACTGGTTGCTTTACGGTTAACAATGAGTATGGCGATAACGCAGGCAAAACCTGCCAAGATGTTATTGCTGAATGCAATAGGTATGGAAGATTATTTTATGACGTTGACCCTGAGAGTCTGAATGAAGACAACGGCTATGGCGAAGATATGCAATGCAACGCTATAGGCGGCAAAATACTTGCGGGTAAAATCGCCGGAGGCGAACAATTAATAAACATAAGAGGCGGCAAGCTTGTTATGAACGACGGTGCGGTTTTGCGCAATAATGGATCTGCAAGCGGTGTGTTTGTTGATCAGTTTTATAACCAGAGTGCTGATGTTAGCACGCCTGGCATATTTGAAATGAATGGCGGCGAAATAAGCGGCAACGCCTCAGGTAGCAATTTGGCCGGTGGTGTACACGTGCAATACAGCACATTTATAATGAACGGCGGCAAAATTAGCGGCAACGCTGGCGGCATTAACAGCATTGGCAGCGGTGTGTCTATAGTGACTGGTGATGCTGTATTTGAAATGACCGGCGGTGAAATTAGTGGCAATAGTAATGGCGGCGTGGCAAATGCTGGTACATTCACAATGAGCGGCGGCGAGATAAACAACAATAATGAAGGCGGCGTGTTTGTAGTTAGTGTTCTGGCAACATTTACAATGAGCGGCGGCAAGATAAACGGCAATACTCACAGTCATGGTCCCGGCGTGTACATTCAGGGAGGTGGCAAATTCGCTATGACCGGTGGCGAAATCATAGGCAATATTGGTACCTTTGGCAACGGCGTATATATGCATGGAGATAACAATGTATTCGCTATGAATGGTGGAGTTATTGCCGGAAGTGGTTCATTGAGCAGTACCGGTGTTATTTTTACTTATGATGGCAGTACAAGCAATATCAACTTGGGTATTCCCGGCAACGGAGTTATTATAGCATATCCAGATGAGTTGGCACGCTACTACGCCGAAAATACAAGCACAGATTTGCACAGAAATACAGGTACAACGGCTGTATGGGCTATTGAAAACGACAAACCCGGAATTTCATACGAAAATGGCGAAAATAAAGGCTTTATTGAGATGCTTGGAGCAGTGGTAGGACCGCCTTCTGCGATAACCAAGCACCCCAGTGACATAACCTTGCTATTCGGCTATACAGCACAATTCTCAGTCACGGCATCGCCGTTAAGCGGTGCGACTTCCATAAGCAGCTATCAGTGGCAAGTTAGCACAGACAACGGCGTAACTTTCAGCAATGTGACAGGCGGCACTTCCCCAACTTACACAACCCCTGCAACAACAATGGAAATGAACGGCAATATTTACCGTTGCGTTGTAACGGATAATATTAGCCGAACTTACACATCGCTTCCTGCCAAGCTTACAGTCAGACCGCTTGGAATGATAGAGGATTTTGAACGCACAAATTATAGCGGAACGAATTTTTTTGGCGGACGTAATGATTTTTTAGTTCCATCTGAAGGAAGTACTAGACTCCCTCGTGTTTCCGGCGGTCATGATGGGAACGGTCACCACGGCGAAATGGAGTTCAGTAATCTGAATGCGACGTCTAATGCAAGAGTACGTATGGATTTGGTAGACTATACTCTCCCAGGCGGGACGGCAGAAAAGGCACAGTTTGACTTAATTACTGGCTTTACTTTCTGGGCAAAGGCAGACAAGCCAATGACCGTGAAATTCAATGTATACACAGCCGAGGACGATTTTTATGTTATGTCTGAAACGTACAATATGTATGGCATTGAAGTGCCGATTACTACCGAGTGGAAGCAACACACCGTAAACATATTCCCAATAGTGCCAACAACAGGAACCGGTGCACCTACGGAAACTTCGCACGGCGTAGCAGGCGATTTAAGGCAAGAAAACGGCCGTGGGCAAAGATACACTTTTGACAGGAAAAAAATGAGGGAGCTCCGGTTTGAAATTAGAGGTTCTCTCAACCCCGGAATGACAAACGGCACATTCTATATTGACGAAGTATCAGCAGTATGCGGCCCGCAGATAAGCGCTCATCCGACAGGCGGCACTGTGAACTTCGGCGCAGAGCGCAGTCTGTCTGTAACGGCAGCCAGTGCGCTTTCTTATCAGTGGTTCAGCAATGCAACTGCGAGCAACACCGGCGGAACAGCCATAACCGGTGCAACGTTGGCGTCATACTCTGTGCCAACGGATGAAACAGGAACTTACCACTACTACGTGGCAGTGACCAATGCCAATGGAACAGTTACGAGCAATGTTGCAACGATTAACGTTGTCGCGGCTACGATTACCTCACAGCCTTCGGGCGGCGCAGTGATTAAGGACGCGGCGCGTAATCTCTCTGTAACGGCGACCGGCACCGCGCTCTCGTACCAGTGGTTCAGCAACACAACCGCGAGCGCAGCCGGCGGAACGGCTATAGCTGGCGCAACGTCATCATCATACACAATACCAACGTCTGATTTGGGAACTTATCACTACTACGTGGTGTTGACAAGCACAATTGGAAGCGGCGGAGACCAAAAGACGGCAACGATTGCAAGCTCGGTTGCAACTGTCAATGTAGTTCCTCTTGTGCATGCTCAGCTTCCGAAGATAGACAAAGCGCCTCCGGCGGGAACAACCGTCACGTTGTCAGTTGGCCAGCAGGCGGCTTTTGATTTACTGGCAAGCTCACCCGATGGCGGCGCACTGTCCACCCAGTGGTACCGCAACACAACCGCGAGCAACGTTGGCGGCACGCCATTCGTTTTTTCAGGCGCTAACGCGTATTTATTAGTACCCACATCAGCGGCGGGAACTTTCTACTATTACGCCGTAGTAACCAACACAAACAACAGCGTGAACGGCAATAAGACCGCGGTTTACACAAGCGAGGTCATCACTGTTGTGGTTGGCGGCGGCAGCTCGGTTCTGTCACCCGACCGTCTCATTCCACAGCCCGACGTTGGCGGCAACGGCGCTGTATCCGTCAATTCCCTGACAAGTGAGTTCACGGCAGGCCCGAATCCGGTTGCAAAACAATCGAGCACAGTAAATTTCTTTTGGCAGGGTAAGCGTATACAGAGCGCAACGTTTACGATCTTTGACGCTTCCGGTAATGTGGTTAACAAAATAAATATAAAGGACAATAAGGACTTTAAGGACAACATGGTGAAGCGGATTGTCGGCTCATGGGATTTGACCGACACAAAAGGCCGTACCGTATCTGATGGTACGTATTTGGTTAAAGGCGTAATTACCGTTGATGGTAAGAAAGAGCGTGTATCTATAATGGTTGGAGTGCACTAAATATTTCTTACATCAATTAAATTAAACACTATTAAAAGGGGCTGCTCATTTAGGGCAGCCTTTTTTCGCCTTACGGCACATTACAATTAAGGCTCTGTGTATGGACGCAGGACTAACACCACGTAATGGCTGCACCCCAAATAAAGCCTCGCCCGTTGAACTGTTTTTCAACGTATTTTAACGAATTTTACAAAAATATCATGTGCGGCGGATGTAAAACGCTTATATTACTTAAGCCGGGGATGGAGCGGTCGGCCATGCTTGATTATTATATTAAGGTATATTGGATTCAATTCACCAAAAAATACAGGAGTTAAGAATGAAAAAGTTGTCTGCTTCGGCAGCAGGTTTGTTTAGCGCTAAAACGGCGGCGGCGGCGGTAATCGTCGCTGTTGTAATGATGGCTGGAACGGCGCAGGCTCAGAGGACGAGCATGACCAGTCCCCGCTCGATTGATTACGCAAAAGCAATGGGCATGGGGTGGAATCTCGGCAACAGCCTTGATTCCCGCGGTGGCGGCAATACTGTGGTGGGTTGGGAAACGTCGTGGAACAATCCGGCAGTCACTCAGACCCTGATTAATTCAATCAAAGCGAAGGGCTTTGACCATATCCGCATCCCCTTTACAATAGACGGTACCCAGTTTAGCGGCGGCACCAATGCCAGATTTACGGATCACGGGGCATCTACGCCAGCCGGTGATCTTAGGTATACTATCAATCCGCAGTGGCTGGCGCGGTACAAAGAAGTCGTGCAATGGGCTGTGGACGCTGGTCTTTATGTTATGATAAATATTCACCATGACTCATGGGTTTGGTTAGGCAGAGGCGGCGGCTCCTGGGACGGTACTACGGGTGCTTGGCAGTACAGAAGGTTCAGGGATCACTGGACAGAGCTTGCGGAGCTTTTTGCCGATATGCCCGATGAGGTCATGTTTGAAACTATCAATGAGCCTGAGTTTAACAGCGGCGAAACAGGCGGCCATCCCAGTTACGCTACAGAAGAGAGTCTGCGAAGACTTGACGTAATCAACAAAGCCGCTTTTGACGTCATCCGCGCGACGCCGAATAATGAGAACAGAATGATCATCATTCCGACATGGAAAACCAACCATGCTGTCCCGCATAGTCAGTCCGCGAGTAGTTTTATATTAGGACTGAACGATGAAAACATCATAGCTACCGTTCACTATTACAGTGAATGGGTCTTCAGCAACCCTCTTGGCAGAACGCGTTTTGACGAACCGTTATTCAACCAGTGGAATCTTGCAAATACCTATTCCGCCAGAGATGCGGCGGATGAATTTTTTGACATTCTGAACACACACTTTATTTCCAAAAATATAGGCGTGAGCGTTGGCGAATGGGGACTCCTTGGTTATGACCATGACCCTCAGGGAGTTTCCATGCAGAGGGGTGAAGAGCTGAAATACTATGAGTATATGATGCACAAAGCCCGGCACGCGCAAGGCGTCAGCCTCTCATTTTGGGACAACGGCTCCGGTATAAACCGCAGAAGCGCGAATTTGGAATGGATAGTCCCGCAGATGGGCGAAATGCTTTTATCAACAGGACGCACCTCTTACTCAACGGGGCTTAACACCCTCTATTTTCCAGCAACGGGAGCACAGACGGATGTGAATATTCCGCTGACCCTCAACGGCAATAGCTTTACCGGTATAGCGGGTTTGATTCAAGACGTCGACTATACTTATAACTCCGGCAATACCACGGTAACTTTGAAAACGGAGTACATAAACGGAAAATTAACCAACGCAATGTCGACCAACCAATACGGCGCTTTTGACACCTTGGTAATGCAGTTCAGCGGCGGACTTAACTGGCACCAATACCTTGTGAAAAACGGCGTCCCTGTGTTTTCCGCGGCCAGCGGAACAAGAGGCGGCGGTATTAACATTATTGCTGATTTCAAAGGAAATTGGGTACGCCGTGTCAGCGCGTTCAGAGGCGCGGCTCCTGAAACAATAACCGGTCATATTGACCAGGGTACCAGAGTAGGCGGGGATCACACATCATGGTTTCCATATTTGGAATATGGCGCAGCGTATAAAGTAAGCTATGTAAACGACAGCTTAATCCTGCGCTCCGATTTTTTTACCGGGAGTGTGCAGGATGGCTTGAATACGGTAGTAGTTGAGTTTCAGGACGGTTCGAGAGTAGATATCGCCCTCACCGTAACTGGTTCCGCGGTTTCCACAGGCGCAACTATGTCTATTTTTCACACCGACCGCATGGCTGTCGGCGCGTCTGTAAGACCGATGCTCGCGCGTCAAGGCAGGATTTTGCGCTCTAACGCTCCGATACACCTGTACTCGCTAAGCGGAAAACTTGTTGCAGTGTCATCTGCCGGCGCCAATGCAGGCAAGGGTTCTGTCACTCTCAATATGTCACGTATCCCCAATGGCGTTTACATTGCAAAGAGCGGAACTGAAAACCTGAAAGTCAGGTGGCAGAGATAAGGGCAGACGGTTAACGGGTCAATAAATTTAAGGTTGGAAGTACGGGGTAACGGTATAAACCGTTACCCTTTTTTGTACATTTTTTAAGAGTCTTGCAAAGAGGATGCTGCCTCATTTTGAGACAGCGCCGTCCGTTATTTTAAAGTCCTAATTTCTCTTTGAGCGCTTCCGGTGTGAATGGCTTAATAATGTAGTTGTTCGCCCCGGATTTAAGAGCTTCAACAACTCTTGTTTTTTCAGATTCAGATGTACACATGATAATTTTTACATCTTTAAACGTATCGTCGGCCCGTACTGTTTTAAGGAATGTTATGCCGTCCATTACAGGCATATTCCAGTCTAACAGAACCAGGTCTATAGGCATGTTGCCTTTGAGTTTGCCAAGCGCTTCCTGACCGTCACCAGCTTCGATAATGTCTGTTATTCCCAGAGTGCCGATCTGTGTTTTCTGGATTCGGCGCATTGTTACCGAGTCATCAACTAATAGTACCTTCATTATGCGTCTCTCCTGTATTAATTAGTTTTTAATGAAACTTCCATGAAGAAATTGCCCAGCGGGCATGAAAACGGAACAATAATTGTCGGCGCACCGCTCAGGCCGGCAAGTATGTGATTGCTCAATATGACGTTGGGGAGCGAGATAGACAGATTAAGGCTTGAAAGATCCCGCTTTGCAAATCCTGCGATAATGTTTGCTATTTCACCGATTGCGTCAATAAGGTCTGCATCGCCTTCGTGTATTGGAGCCTGTATCATTTTTGATACTATGGCTAATGCGGACGTCATTGGAAAACCAAGAGAAATAGAGCCTGCCGCTCCTCCCGACAGTCCGATAATACCGGAGATATCGTAGGTGGGGAAGGGCTGTTTTTTGAGTTGAGGCGACAAAGCTTTAGCTTCAACCCCAACCATGCTCTTAACCCAGGCGAGGGTAGCATTAATAAAAGGGTTTACATAGTTTACATCCATTTCCAGACGACTCCTTAATTTTTTAAAAGTTATTTATTCAAACTGTCCTTAAAATCCGGTTTGGTTCGCTTTTACTTATTGCGAGAATTACATCTGATTTTTCTACCTCGTTTTGCGCTTCCGACAGATAACGGGGTAAATTCTCCGCGCTTATATTCAGTTCATTTAAAATATTTCCGCTGCTTTGGGTGATAGGCCCCTCAAACGAGCCCAGCCCTGAGTTACATAAAATATATTCTGAGAGGTGCACAGCGTATGTAATTACTTTAAGATTTGCGGAAGTTTTTTCCGGAGCGTGGTGAAAGCGTACTCCGTTTATTATTATAGAGTCAAGTTTCCATATCTCAAGCAGCGCCGCTCCAACGGCGGCGTGGCCCTCTTTTGGCGCTACGGCGCTCTCCGCTTCAATGTAGGATATCTGATTTTTTGCGGCGTATTCAATAATAGCGTTGAACTCTTCAGGGAAAAACTGGTCGTAGACGAGTATACCGATATCATGCAGCAGCCCGGCGAGGTAGAGCGCCTGGCGCTGTTCGGCGTTAAAGCCGGCAGTGCTTACTTTTGTGGTTATATCGACCATGTGCGCTGCTGTGAGCGCGTGTTTCCAAAATTTTGCGTAATCAAGATTCTTTGATATTTTTGAAAACTTGTTAATAACGCTTGTAGCGATGATAATATTACCTATCTCATTAAATCCCAGACGTGTGATCGCCATTGGAATAGAGGAGATACGGTTTGCAAGGGCGCCGTAAAAACTTGAGTTTGCCAGCTGCAGAACCTTGGCGGTAAGTGCAGGATCCTGCTGTACAAGTTTTGCAAGTTTTCCCGCGTCCCCGCCGTCAGAATGAATAATCTGCTGAATTTTTATTGCAACTTCAGGCAAAGTAGGCAAATCTTTAATACCGTTTAACCGCTGTAAAATACTCATAAATCCCTTTTAACTGTGAACATCATTATGCGTGATTTATCTGTGATTTCAGTATGATCCCCGCAGGGATGCGAACAACCTGAAATCATTATTCCAACTCTCTATTATATATTAATAGCTCCCCTCAGGTCAACCCTATTTTTTAGAACTTAGAACTTAGAGCTTAGAACTCAGACAAAAAACTAAAAAAAACAAATCTGTATCTCTCTTATTCTAAGCTCTAAGTTCTAAGTTCTATTATTCACTTGAAAAGCTTCAATACCTTTAAAAGCAGCAGCGGCCTTGAGGCGAAAGTTTTAGTAAATACCCTCAGATAGCTTATTTTTTTGGGGTCTTCTTTTGCCAGACTTTCGGCGATTTTGTTGAGAAACCCGTCATCGGTTTTCATAATAAACTCTTTGAGCGCAAAGGAGCGGTCTTGCTGTTTGCCGAAGTTTTTCGCCCACTCTTTTTCATAGCGCCGCAGTGTTTTATAATTTACCGTTTTATCTCCGGTAATTGCTTTTGCGGCAGTTTCGCCTGCAAGTTTACCTGCGTAAAGCGAGTATGCTATACCTGCGCCGTTTATCGCGTTGACCTGTCTTGCTGCGTCTCCGGCAAGCATAACTCCTTCCTTTACAAGCGGTCTTATCCAGCGTCCTACAGGTACGCCGCCGCAGTGCAGGTCTGATATCCGCGGTTTGTGAAAATTCCGCTCTATAAATTTTATGAGAAGCTCTTTGGGAAGCCCCGGCCTGCACTTTGAGCCGATTACCCCAAGCCCTACGTTCGCTTCACCTTTGCCTCTTGGGAATACCCACACATAGCCGCCCGGGGCTACTGCGCCGCCGGTGTAAAAATAGCAGCAGTCCTGTTCAATATCATACGAATACACACGGCAGAATGCGCCCGATTCAATATCTTTCAGGTCTAAGGCGGTGTTCCACCCAAAACAGCGCGCGATTCTGCTTTCAACTCCGTCCGCAAGAATCAGGATACGCGCGCTAAATTCTCTGTCCTGACTTACGCATCTGTAAATACCGTCCGCTCTTTTTTCGCACCATACCACAGTGGCGGATGGAATAAACTCTGCGCCCGCTTTTACAGCTTCCCTGACCAGGTCGCCGTCCATTCTCTCCCTGTCAAGTATCCAGCTTTGGCCTACATCCCCAACGTCAACTTTTATTCCTGACGGCGATACCATTACTGCGCGTGTAATGCTGCTTTTAATCCACTCTTCGCGCGGTTCAAGCGTTAGAGTGAGTCCTTTATGTCCAATGCCCTCACCGCAGCGTACCGGTACTCCGGCTTGAGCCTTGCGCTCAAGAAGGGCGACTTTTTTACCTGCCGACGCCGCAGCCCATGCAGCCATTGCTCCTGCCGGCCCGGCTCCGATAACTATAATATCGTAGTTTTTCATTCCTTCTTCTCCTCTGCCCCGCTGAGCGCTCCGAAAGGACAGACGGTAACGCATTTTTTGCATAATTTGCACTTTGCGTTGTCAATATGAAGCTGCGCCGCAAGCGTAATGACGTCTGCCGGACAGACGCTGATACAAGTTCCGCACATATCGCAGTTTGAAAAATCTATACTAATCATTAAAAAAAATCTCCTAAAGATAAAATAAATTATCGTGACGAAAGCCGGTTAAAAAGTTTCTGAGTATCCCTGACTAACGAATTTGCGCGTTTGTCATTATCGCGTTCAAGTATCTGTTTACATACGTTAATTGCCGCTTCTGTTTCACCGGCTTTAGCGTGAAGATGCGCCTGCTTGTTTCTTGTCACTATCGCGTTAAAAGTTCCGTGAGGTTCTTTGTTGTAGGAATCGGCTAATCTGCCGTATGCGAGTGCAGCTTCGCTGTGCATATTTTGATTATGAAAATATTTTGCTTCCGACCACATTACAAAGCGGCTGTTTGGCAGCTTTTTTTTTAGTTTATCTATAATTTCGCGTGATTTTTGCGGCTGTTTTTGTTCGAGATAGATGTCTGAAAGAGCTAACAGAGAGGCTGTTTTTGTGAGAGCGGCGTTTTTTGCTCCCTCTTCAAGCTGTTGTATGCCGCTTTGTTTATTGCCGGGAAACCAGAAAATTATCTTAACTTTTTTCCTTATATCCGCTTTTGCGTAATCGTAAAGGCCAAGAAAAAAATTGACGTCTGTATTATTTGGGTCAAGTTCACGCGCCTCTTTCATGAGTTTTAACGCCTGATTCCCTGTTCCGGCGGCGCTGAAATAGGAACCGTTTTTAAGATGGTAAGAGGCGTGAATTCCCAGGGTAAAACCTCTCAAAGTCAAAGAATACGAAGAGACGCCGTTTTCTTTTTCGTATTCTTCCACAACCGATTTGGCGCGTTCAAAAGAGCGCACAAAAGCCTCTGCGTCTATGGTGCTGTCAAAATCAATATCCTGCATGCCAAGAGCGACAAGATGGAGTACCGGCCCGATTGGGTTTTTGTTATCAGTTGCGTATGCGAGTTCAGCGGTTTGCAAAGCATTATGAAAACGGCATTCAAGAATCTCTTTTATGGTGAGCTCCGCGATTCTGCGGTGGCTGTCGGGGATTTGGAGAGCTTGCGCGGCAGCGGCGCATATCATAACACAAAAAAAGCAACTCCGTCCCCAATTTAAGATGAAAGGCGGCATTACAATGGTATTAGTAATTTTTTTTAAAACAGGGGTCATATATTAGTTAATAACTTATGGCTTACAGTTAAACAATCGGCGGTTCTTCGTAATTAAATTAATTATGGCGGCAGTTAAAGGTCGCAAGTCCCGGCACACCGACTGCACGAACCATCGTGAGGTCGGTGTGCCGGGACTTGCGACCTTTAACTGCCATAGTAATAAAGATACACTATGCCGTAGATTTGGCGCATGATAAAACAAAAAAAAGCGCGTTTAAAAACCTGAACATGGTTAGTTTTTTTATTAATTAAATCAAATCAGCTTCTCAATTGCTCAATTGCGGGAGAAACTAATGAGGCAATCGGGAGAGCTCTTCGTGTCAGCCGCACCACGGTGCTTGGAGAAAAACATACACAGATGACGTATAACCGGCATCGGCACAATTATTGTATTATCTGATGATGTTTCTTGCTTTGTCCGCGTCCTGCAGGGACGCTCGCGCCGTCTTCGGCGCGTCTCTATAGCCCAGGGTTTTAACCCTGGAAAGGATATATATAAAAGAAAGTCAACACAATGAAAAAAGTTAAAATCGCCTTTTTCGACGCGAAACCGTATGATATAGAATTTTTTGGAAAAATAAACGAAGATTACGGTTTTCAAATCGATTTTATTTCAGCGCGTCTTACTTTGGAAACCGCACCACTTGCCGCAGGATATGAGACGGTATGCGTGTTTGTAAACGATATGGTTACGGCTCAGATAACTGACAGGCTCTACGAGGCTGGAGTACGCCATATCGCTTTGCGCAGCGCAGGATATAATAATGTCGACCTCGCAGGCGCTTACGGCAAGATACACGTTACACGCGTTCCCGCGTACTCCCCTTACGCGGTTGCAGAACACGCTGTTGCTTTAATGCTCACTTTAAATAGAAAAACTCACCGCGCGTTTATGCGTACGCGTGAAAATAACTTTTCTATAAACGGTCTTATGGGTTTTGATATGTATAACAAAACCGCGGGCATTATAGGCACCGGAAAAATCGGCCAAATCACTTCAGAAATATTGAGAGGGTTTGGTATGAAGATACTTGCATACGATATTTATCCGAACAAAGAATACGCCAAAAAGTTTGGTGTTGAATATGTATCTATTGATGAACTTTTTTCACGAAGCGATATAATTTCTCTTCACTGTCCCCTCACCCCGCAAAACGTTTATATGATAGACAGTTCAAGCATAGCGAAAATGAAGACGGGGGTCATGATAATAAACACTGGACGCGGTAAACTCATCAATACAAAAGATTTGATTGACGGACTGAAATCTCGAAAAATCGGCTCTGCCGGACTTGACGTTTACGAAGAGGAAGGTGAATACTTTTTTGAGGATTTCTCAGCGGAAGCGATAAGCGATGATGTACTGGCGCGGCTTACCACGTTCCCCAATGTACTTATAACCTCTCATCAGGCGTTTTTCACAAAAGAAGCTCTGACAAATATCGCTCAAACCACTCTTCATAATATCAATTTAATGCAGGAATCCAAATATCCGAATGAAATCTGTTACAGGTGCGGTGAAGATGTTTGTTTAAAGAAAAGTTCAGGTAAGTGTTTTTAAGTTGCGCGCCATACCTCAAAAATTGTAGTTTTTATAATCATTATTGAAGTACCGATTAAATGTTGCGCCTGCACCGCCCTCAGACTGCACTAAAGCCGTGAGATCATAGGACGGTACAGGCGCAACATTTAATCGTGGAATGTACATTATGAAAACACATATACTTATAAATACAGCATTGATTATGATGACGGCGGTGATTCTTTTTATAAACTGCGCTGCCAACTCCCATTCTAAAGTTATTGTCTCACCTGATTTTAAAAAGTATCCTCTCATAAGCGCGACATTAGCTTTAGTGATAATAGACGAAAAACCTGAAGTCATATATAACGGCAGCCTTCAAAGAGCGTTCGGACGGCGGGAAGACGCAGAGAAGCTTGCAAGGGAGTTTTTTCAAAGCCGCCTTTTGACCGACCTCAATAGAGAAGTTGACATAAAGAATACGTTTGCGTCATATCCCCCGCCAAGACATTTAGTAACAAAAGAGGCGGTGAACCGCGAAAATGAGACGGTAACTGTAGAAATCCCTATTGAAGGAACCAAGCTTGAATTCGGCAAAACAAAAGTAGATTTGGTTTTGCTTTTAAGCAGCGTCCGCATAGGTACGGAGACCGACGAATACTACCACAGCCGCGTAGATCACGGGCTGAACACCCGCATCGGACGCCATCTTATATACATTGCAAACTTTGTTCTGTGGGATAATACCGCTCAAAGCTATATATGCTACGGCCGGGTAAAATCACGCGTTCCGATTAGAGGAGAGGAGTCGGTGATTACCGAGTGGGAAGAGGTGTCCAAGCAGTTTGTGCGGACTATTTTTGAGCCTACCGGGTTTTTGAAAAGAACTAAAAACAGATAATATCTTCTCTATTATAAAAAGTACATTTCTATACGTAATTAAATTATTTTATAGTATTACTATGGCAGTTAAAGGTCGCAAGTCCCGGTACGGCGACCTTACGATGGTTCGTGCAGTCGGTGTGCCGGGACTTGCGGCCTTTAACTGCCGCCATAATACTTCTAAATTCATCACAAAAAATCAGGTGTTTAAATATGACAAAAGTAAAAATCGGAATTTTAGGCGCTACCTCTTACACAGGGGCGGAGCTTGTACGGATGCTTGCGTTTCATCCTCAGGTGTCGATAATTTATGTTTCGTCGCAGAGTTATGAAGGCAAGAGGCTGTCGGATATTTTTCCCGCGCTTGCCGGTATTAATGACCGCGTGCTGGTCTCGCCGGAAGAAGCTCAGAGATGGACAGATGTTGACTGCGTTTTCTCGTGCCTGCCGCATGCAGCCAGCGCACAGCTTCTGATACCAATCATTGACAAGGGAATTAAAGTAATTGACCTTAGCGCAGATTTTCGGATTAAGGACATTAACGTCTATAAAAAATGGTATTGTGACGACAAGCACCCTAATCACCCTGCACCGCAGCTCATAGACAAAGCGGTATTTGGACTGAGCGAACATTATAGAGAAAAAATTGCAAACGCCTCTATCATCGCAAATCCGGGCTGTTATGTGACAAGCGTGCTTTTACCGCTATTGCCATTATACAAAAGCGGTGTGAAAATTGACATGGTGATAGCAGATTCAAAGTCCGGGGTCAGCGGTGCGGGCAGAGGGTTAAAGCAAAATACACACTTCCCGGAAGCGCACGAAAATTTCAGCGCTTACTCCATAGGCCATAAACACAGACACACGCCTGAGATGGAACAGGAGTTATCTTTGGCCGCCGGAAAACCCGTGTCTATAACGTTTGCACCGCATCTCCTGCCGATTAATCGCGGAATACTGTCAACGATATACATCAACACAGACATAAGCGCGGCGGAATGCGCGGAAATCGTCAAAAAGACTTACGCAAGCGAACCGTTTGTGCGCGTACGTGAAGCGTGTGACCTGCCGCAAATCGCCAATATCGTACACACAAACTATTGCGATATAGCGTTTACAGGCGGGACGGACGGATTACCGGTGATAGCGGTATCAACACTTGATAATTTGGTAAAAGGAGCAAGCGGTCAGGCATTGCAAAATATGAACATTATGTTTGGTTTGGCGGAAACAGCGGGCCTTTTGAGATAATACGGGTAGATGTATCCGTAAAGACGCAGCGCATTGCGTCTTTACAACATTAACAGAAAGATATAATTAAAAAATGGGAACTATAGTTATAAAAATAGGCGGTTCAACAGTAGACGCAAGCGGACTTTTGCGGGAACTTGGGCAGAGTATCGGCGCAATCCTTGAGAACAACTTTCCGGTGATAGTACACGGCGGCGGCAAAGATATTGCGCGTCAGCTTGATCTTCTCAATAAAGAGTTTACCTTTGTGGAAGGGATGCGAGTTACAGACGCGCAAATGGTAAATGTTGTGCAGATGGTATTATCCGGTGATGTAAATAAACGCATTGTAAACGCGCTCTTAATGGAAAACGTGAACGCGTTTGGTTTCAGCGGAGTTGACGCGGGGCTGTTTACAGCGTCAAAAATGTTTGTTAAGGGGCAAGACATCGGGTTTGTGGGTCAGATTGACACTGTAAACAGCAGTGTCGTTGATTTTTGTAATCAATCAAAATTAGTCCCGGTAATCTCGCCTGTTTCAAGAGGCGTTGACGGAGCTGTCTATAACGTAAACGCAGACCTCGCCGCGGGCGAACTCGCAATGGCAATGAAAGCTGATGATCTAATTTTTATTTCAGACGTACCGGGTGTATTGATAGACGGCAAAGTCCGGCGAAGTATCCGCACATCAGAAATAGAAGAGCTGATCACAGCCGGCCACGTAACAGGCGGCATGATTCCAAAACTGCGATCTGCGGCAGACGCAGTGCATAAAGGTGTAAAACGCGTACACATCTGCGGATGGAACGGAAGCGGAACTCTCCACAGCGAACTTACGGGCGGAGATTCTGCCGGAACAATAATACATAATGAAAATTAAATAAAATTACCATTTAGAAAGGCATTTAATCATGAGTTCAAATACAAATATCGACAACCTCTTCGTCCCCACATACAAGAGAAGCGGCTCCCCCTTCGTACGGGGCGAAGGCATGTATCTCTACGACACAGACGGCAAAAGCTATCTTGACTTTTGCTCAGGAATAGCTGTAAACGCGCTTGGCCACGCTCATCCTCAGCTTGTAGAGACACTGCAAAAGCAAGCTGCTGAGCTTATTCATACGTCAAATCTTTACTTTAGCAAACCTCAAATTGATTTCGCCGAAAGACTTATAAAACACAGCTTCGCGAAAAAAGTATTCCTGTGCAACAGCGGCACTGAGGCTAACGAAGCGGCTATCAAATTCGCCAGAAAAAAAGCGGCGAAAATATCAACAGACAAGTATCACGTACTCTCTTTTTCAGAAAGCTTTCACGGCAGAACCTACGGCTCAATGACAGCTACCGCGCAGTCAAAAATCCACAGCGGCTTCGGCCCGCTTCCTGCAGGGTTCCACTACTCCCCTTTTAACGATGTAAAAACTGCGGGTGAAATTCTCGCGCTCCATGATTTTGCGGCGGTTATCGTTGAGCCGATACAGGCAGAAGGCGGGGTAAATGTCGCGGATGTTGAGTTTCTGAAATTTTTACGGGAATATGCGGACTCACACTCCATATCTCTCATATTTGACGAGATACAGTGCGGAACCGGCAGAACAGGAACCCTCTGGTATTACGAGCAGGTTGGCGTAACGCCTGATATGATGACGCTCGCTAAACCGATAGGCGGCGGTCTGCCGCTTGGCGCAGTACTCTGCACTGAAGAAGCTGCAGCCTGTATGTCGCCCGGAGATCACGGCTCTACTTTCGGCGGTAACCCTGCCGCCTGCGCGCTTGGAGCTAAAATGCTTGATATCATATCTGAACCGGCATTTTTAAAGCAGGTGCAGACAAACGGAAATTATCTCAAAAGTAAACTTGAGGAGCTTAAGACAAAATATCCATCCATAAGAAGCATAAGAGGCGAAGGGCTCCTGCTTGGTGTACGGTTCAAAAATGATCCCGGAACACTTGTTGACGATTGCAAAACAGCCGGTCTTTTAATCGCAAGAGCGAACCTCAATACTGTGCGGTTTCTGCCGCCTCTTAATGCGGGTATGGAAGATATTGACAACGCTATTAATATCTTCGAAAATGTTCTAAGCAAGGGATATTGAAATGAAGATATTTTTAACCGGCGGAACAGGTTTTATCGGACATTTTGTCGCGCGCGAGTTTTTAGAGCGCGGGCATACGCTTAAAATTTTAGCGCGAAATCCAAACAAAATCCCAAGTCTCGCAGCGCATAAAAATGTTGAGATGGTACAGGGCGGATTGCAGGATTTGTCAGCTATGAAAAATGTTATGGACGGCTGCGGCGCAATCGTTCACGTTGCGCTTGGTTGGGGAGAAACTCCAACTTCAATGCTTGCAAATGATACCGCAGTTACAGCTCTGCTTTTAGAGATGGCGGCAAAAAGCGGGTGTGAAAAGTTTATCTATACATCAAGCACAGCGGCTTTTGGCAAGATGCGCGGCAGTAATAATGAAGATATGGTTTGCCTGCCTCAAGACCTCTACGGCTCAACTAAAGCCGCAAGCGAGGCTTTTGTGCTGGGATTTTCAAAAGGGTATGGTGATAACTTTCCTGATGTAAAAATGAAACGTAATATTATCCGTCCAGGCTATACTTTCGGACATCTCGCTTTTCCAGACGGAGTCACACAACCCGACCGCCGCTTTTTTGACATTGCCAAATCAGCAAAAGAAGGCCGCCCTGTAAAGCTTACAAAAAACGACGGCACTCAATTCATCCACGCCTCACAGCTTGCAAAAGTTTACAGCGCAGTTTTAGAGAGCGGGCTCAATGAAGAGGTTTTCTTTGGACTCGCGTCTGCATGGATAAGCTGGAAAACAATCGCGCAGCGGGCTATCGATATGTGCCCTGGAACAAAAGCGGTTATTGAGGAAGAGGACAGAGGCTGGGGTGAAAATCCATTGTTATTCTCTGTTGAAAAAATTGAGAAAACATTTGGATTAAAGTTTGACGGCAATGAGTTTATTGATGAGCATTTAAAGTGGAATATGGGTCAATAGAGACAAGGTATGCCAACCCCTTATAATCCCTTCTTTATCAGCCGGGACGGATGGGCTTGTTTGTTAAAAAAGAGACACAAAGCTCCCCTCTCATAAATTATTTTATACAGTTATCAAAAAATCTTACCAAATAAAATAAAAGGATTAAAAATGTCAAACACCGTTCTCAGCTCATATTTATCCACCGTTAGTCCCGATAAAATTGATACGGGTTTAGCCGCCTACTTGGCCAATCTTTCAGAAGTCGCGAAAGTTACTCCCAGCATCGCCGCTTCTATTGTTAAGGAGCTTGCCGACCAGCGTTCAAATCTAAAACTTATCGCAAGCGAGAACTACTGCTCTTTGCCAACACAGCTCGCTATGGGTAATTTATTGACAGATAAATACGCCGAAGGATTCCCCCATCACAGGTTTTACGCGGGATGCGACAACATAGACTCTATAGAATCTTACGCGGCTCAGGAAGCGTGTAAACTTTTTGGCGCAGAGCACGCCTATGTGCAGCCCCACAGCGGCGCAGACGCTAACCTCATCGCCTATTGGGCAATCCTCGCCACCCGTGTTGAAACTCCTGCGCTTGAAAAATTGGGCGAAACAAATCCGGCAAACCTCTCACAGGAAGCGTGGAACAAAATCAGAGCGGAGCTTGGAAACCAGCGGCTTCTTGCCCTTGACTACTATTCAGGGGGACATCTCACTCACGGCTACCGCCACAATGTCAGCGCCCAAATGTTTGAAGCCTTTAATTACAGCGTTGACAAAAGCACCGGGTTGATTGATTATGACAATATAGAAAAAATGGCTCTTGATTTAAAGCCGCTTATTCTGCTTGCAGGATACAGCGCTTATCCCCGTAAAATTGATTTTAAGAGGATAAAAGCTATTGCGGATAAAGTGAACGCGGTATTTATGGTTGACATGGCGCACTTCGCTGGACTTGTAGCAGGCAAAGTTTTTCATAGTGAATTTGATCCTGTCGCTCACGCTCATATAGTAACGACAACTACGCATAAAACACTAAGAGGCCCGCGCGGCGGCATGGTGCTTTGCACAAAGGAGTTTGCGGAAAATGTAGACAAGGGATGTCCGCTTGTAATCGGCGGCCCGCTTGGTCACTGTATGGCCGCTAAAGCCGTAGCTTTTACAGAAGCGAATTCACCGTCATTCAAAGAGTACGCTGCCCAAATCGTGAAAAACTCATCTGCGCTGAGCGGCTTTTGCATAGAACAGGGGATGACTATCGCAACAGGCGGTACTGATAACCACCTCTTCCTTATAAACGTCACCCCTTACGGACTTACCGGACGTCAGGCTGAGAGCGCGCTGAGAGACTGCGGTATCACTCTTAACCGTAACTCCCTGCCCTACGACCCTAACGGCCCCTGGTACACAAGCGGTCTTCGTATAGGTACGCCGGCTGTTACAACCCTTGGAATGAAAACTGAGGAGATGAAAGAGATTGCGGCTATATTAAAGCTTGTGCTCTCAAATACAAAGCCTGAAACTATCGCGTCTGGAAATAATGCAGGGAAGCCAAGCAAGGCAAAATATGTAATTGATGAAAAAGCCGCATCAGAAGCGCGCGCAATGGTTAAAAAGCTGCTTGACAGATTCCCTGTGTATCCGCAGCTTGATTTGGAGCTTTTGCAAAAGCATTTCTCTTAAACTGAAGCCGCCAGTAACTCTACTGCCGCATCCTGATTATCTTGCGGTTTTGCGGCAGTTGTGGTCTCTGTCACTCCGCCTGATACGTAAGTTATTCCGCATTCAGGGCAGACAGATGTGTGCAGGCGCACGTTTTGGTTTATGACTTCTCTGCCGTCCTGCTGAGCTTTATCCTGTTCGCGCGATACGTGTTCAGCTTCATGGGATGCTACGGCAGCTGCTGCAGCGCTTGGGGGAATATGCGTAGGGGTTTGAAAACTGACGCCGCCGTCATTTGAGCCGTCAACATAAGTACGGTTGTTACAGGTTTGACAACCGCCAACGTCATTAGCTTTCGCCATCTGACTAACACTGTCGCCATCAATCTTATCAACCTGATTTATGAGACTTGCTTCGTAAGCTGCGCGGCCTTCGGGCGATATGGTGACAATTGCGGCAGGGCCCCAGGGGTTTACGGTTTTTTGCTCCGGCTGCACAACAGAAGGATTTTCCTGCGTAATACGCGCAGGGTTCACAAGCGCTGCCGGCTGAGACATTCTGCCAAAAATCAATGACGGTACTGTCATGTCCATCCGCATAATAAGGCGCCTCCTGTCCTTTACCCATCAATCAATAAATGATATTTGGTATTTATAGATTCATATATAATATATATAATTGGCAAATAAAATTGTCAAAAAGATTATTTCAAATGTTCTTCGCTTTTATTCAGCATAATTCTAACTGTCCCAATATCCGCAGCATTTTCAGCAATCTCGCAGTACCTTGACAAATACTCATGAGCTTTTTGAAAATCACCGATCGAATAGGACGCATACCCAATAGCCCGCAAAGCCGCAACGTTTGCCGGATCACACTCAAGCGCGCGTTCATACCAAATAAAGAAATGTGTACTTCTGGGCGATAGACGCCTTTCAACATCTCCCTTAAGAATGAGCGCCTCCGTATCGCAGCTGTCAGACGCGAGAAGTTCTTCAATCTGATCGTAAGCTTTATCAAGCCTGACATCACCCCATGCTAGATTTACACGCACATTTTCGTATAAAGCTTTTTTTATCCGTTCTTTGAAAACGTCACAACCTTCACAAACGGAAAACTTACCGCCAAAACTGCCGTCATTAACAATCCGGTGATAATTTCTGATTCTTTCGGTAATTCGCGGATGTGTATTTAAAAAGCTTTGCTCCGGTATATTTTCGCTTATAATATAATCTCTTAATAATAAAAGTAAATTTAAAAATTCTTCATGCGGATAACCGGCTTCCGCCATTCTGAGCACTCCAAGACTGTCGGCCTCTCTCTCAAACTCACGTGAGTAGCCTCTCATGATGGCGTTAAGCGCAGTGAGTCCAGTACCGTTTGCAGATACTTTCTCCAACTCATGGCTGTTAAGAAGAAATAACATATTCGGATGTATCCGCATTTCGTCTGCGGAGCGTTCCTTTAACTTTTTCAGACTTTTCTCAGCGTGATTGTTTATAATGTGTACAAGTTCATGACTCAACACCGCGGCAAGCTGCGCTTCATTATTCAGTTTGGCTAACAGCGAAATATTAATAAAGATTGTTCCTTGAGGATAACCGAATGCGTTTACTATGTGACTGCGCATAATCCTTATTTTCAGGTTATGCCGCTCTCTCTCCTGCAAAGTAATCAAACGGTCAAGCACTTCGTTAAGATATTGCTCAATATCTTCATCTGCAAAAAACATATTAAGCTGCTCAAACCGCTGTTCCACAGCTCTTGAAATTACTAAAAGACTCTCCGCAGAAATATCCTGAAGCCTCATAGTATTATCCTGCTCCGTCTGATGATACACAAAGGTGCACCCCATTAAAATCAGCAATACGAATATAATTAGACAGATAGCAAAATTTTTCATAAATAATCTAAACTATGAGAGACATTCACAATAAAAAAGCTTACGATTTATCACAAAATCATGCACAGCGATGTTCATAATTAAAAAAGGCACGGTCTTGCAACCATGCCTTTTATAAGAGTCATACTGCGTACGCTCTTAATTGCTTTTTGACTTTGTATTTTCACCTGATGCAGGAGCCTGTTTCCTCTGTGCAGGAGCCTGTTTCTGTGCCGGAGCCTGCTTCTGCGCCGGAGCCTGCCTCTGAGCCGGAGCTGCTGCAGGAGTTGCTGCAGGAGCATCGCCTGAAGCCGGAGCTGCCGCCGGAGTTGCTGCCGGAACGCCTAAAACCTGATTGAGTTCGTCAATAAGTTCTTTGTTATTAGGCTCAAGCGCTCTTACTCTGTTTGCGTGAGTGTTCATAAGATCTGTCTTATTTTGAGTTCTGTACACTTTAACAAGCCCAAGCTCTGCGCGTGCCAGCTTAGAATCAGTCTCAATAGCTCTTTTGAAGAATGCTTCAGCTCTATCCATCTCTCTCATTCCCAAATGCGCTTCACCTCTGCCATAGAATGCAGACGCATGAGTTGAGCCTTTAGGCGGATCAATGAAAAGAACAGATTTATAGGTCTCAACAGATTCTGCAAATCTTCTCTGCAGCCTTTGAATGTCCGCAACAGCCATAAGACCATCGTAGTTAAGAGGATCGCTTCTGCGGATATCGTTTGCTACTTTTGCGGCGTCATCGAGCTTCTTCGCTTCAACCAAATCATTGAAATACATCAGGCGGTGCCTGTTGTCTTTTGTGATATTCACAAGGTCTCTGATTTCAGCTTCTGCCCGAGCGTTTTGACCCTCTTTTTTGTACATAAGATACAAGCGCTCACGAACTTTAGGGTCATCTGCCTTAAGTGTTTTCGCTCTTGCAAGAAGCTCTGTAGCTTTAGCCTGCCTGTTTGTTCCTTCATAAGCGTCAACAAGCATCAGTATCACTTCAACATCGTTAGGAGTTGTTGTGAGATAAATCTCCAAGTTTGTGATAGCATCCTGCCACTGTTTTCTTCCGTGGAAAATCTCACCCATGCGGCGGTTTGCAGAAAAATCCTGCGGATTAATCTGAACATATCTTCTGTACGCAGCAAGTTCTTCGTTAGTTCTTCTAAGATTACCATTAACCTTAGCAAGCGCAAGCCAAACGTCCGCATCATTATCCACAAGCTTTACAGCCGCGTTAAGATTAGTAGCAGCCTGCTCCATAGTCTCTCTCTTCTGAGACTGGATTAAGCCGAGGCGCACAAAGTTTCTTGCGTCTCTGGGGAATGTTCTTAAGTTTGCGGTGTAATCTCTTACCGCCTGCGCTTCATCTGTCTTCTCTATGAGGAATGCGCGCTTAAAGGAAGCTTCCTGGTCAACCACACCCTGAATCGCAACAAAAGCCCTGTACGCTTCCGCTGCTTTTACAGGCTGGTTATCTGCTTCATAAGCTTCTCCAAGCGGCTTCAAAATATTTCTTAAAATCGCAGGGGTAACATTTCTTGATTTCCATACCCTGTCATAAAACTCAGCTGCTTTTTTATTATTTTTAAGCTGGAAGTAAGAATCAGCCAAATTAGAGAGATAAGTCAAATTCTGAAGCTCAGACTTCTTGACCATCTCTAAAAACCTGATAGCGGCCTGATACTGCTTCTTTCCATGCTCAAAGTTACCGACTAAAAGAGCAATCTCCTCATCTGCGGCATTTTTTTCCAAATACTTTTTGTAAGTAGCCATCGCCTGTTCCTGCTTACCAAGCCTTGCCTGAATTGAACCCAGCTCTTTGAGCTCAGCAACAGCATTGGGGTTCATGGCGATAACCTGCTCATAAGAGATTTCTGCGTTTTTCAGGTCGCCGCTTCTTGCCTGGCTCTCCGCGTAACGGGAGAGAAGAGCGATGTTCTTAGTGTCGATGTCAAGAGCGGCCTTATACATTCTTACTGCGTCGGCATGCCTGTTTTGACCTCTGTGAATATCGCCCATAGCAATGTAAATTGCAGCGTCAGCCTCCTTGGCCGCAATAGCCGCAGTTCCTGCGGTAATAATCTCATCATTAAGCTTTCTCTCAATGAGAATAGTAAGATACGGCTTATAGATACCTGTTACAGCGGGGTCAATTTTGCGCGCTTCTCTGAAAGCCGCGAGTGCGCCGTCAAAATCTTTCTCCTCGAAAAGCAGAAGACCAAGATTCTTATGAGCCTCAGCTATATTGGGTCTTAAAGCGATATACTTTCTCAAATGAGCGATAGCCTCTTTTTTCTTATCGCTGGCCATTGCCATATCAAAAAGGTTTTTGAACACCACCTGGTCTCTTGGCGTAAGTTCCGCGAGTTCATTAAGATAGACATAAGCGGTAGCATTATCCTTTTGAGCCATGCTGTATACTACAAGACGCTGACGGGACTCAATATTCTTTTTGTCTCTGTTGGCAATTCTGCGGTCAAGGTCAAACAGTGACTTTCTCTCATCCCTTACGCCTGCACTGTCACCTGATTTCTCAAGCGCCTCAATAAGGCTTAAACGGATTGAAACATCGTCACCTTTCAAAGCTTTAGCTCTTTTAAGCTGGTCGGAAGCTTCTTTTGGACGGTTTGTGTTAGAGTAACCTGTGGCAAGAAGCATGCAAGCCTCAAAATCCTTATTATCGGCAGCAACTACTTTTTCAAGGCTTGCGATACCGGGCGCCCACTGCTTGCGGTTAATCTGTATGGTACCTACACGCTTATTGGCTGTAACATCATTGGGCTGTAAGGTGAGGAGCTTTGTATACGCAGCCAGCTCACCATCTGTATTTTTGAGTTTGCCCTGAACTTCACCAAGAGTTTTCCATATTATAGAGACAGTATCAGCCAAAGCCGAAGCTGCGCGAAGATTTGTGACAGCCTGAGCCAAAGTTGCGTTATCCTGCGAATAGATAAGCCCAAGCCTCATAAAGCTGCGGTGGTCTCTGGGGAACTCCTTTGTATTAGCCTCATAAATTCTGATTGCGCCGGGTTTATCTGTATCTTCGCGCAGAAAACCTCTAAGATAGGATGCGTCGGCATCTTTAACATTCGGCAGCGCAACATAAGCGGTGTACGCCTCTGCAGCCTTAGCCTTATCTCCGTTTTTCTCATAACATTCTGCAAGAGGTTTCAGAGTATTGGCAAGAACCTGATTAGAGGGTTTGGCGGCTCTGACTCTTTCAAAGCTCGCTATAGCGTTTTTGCAGTCATCAAGCTTTGCGTAAGAATCTCCAAGAGCGAAAAGTACGTCTGTAGTAAGAAGCTTGGCGTCTCTCACCTTTGTAAGAAATTCTACAGCGTCCTTAAACTGCTTATTATTGTACTCATACATACCTACCCGCGCCTGAATCGCCTGATCGTTGGGCGCTCTTGTCAGATACCTTTTATAGATATCCATCCCCTCTTTCGCCTTGCCGGAGCGGGTGGTGAGGTCGCCAAGTATCTTTAATTCGTTTACTGCGTTAGGATTGAGGAGAACTATCTGCTCGTAAGAGACTATGGCGTTTCTGACATCGCCGGAAGAGGCCTGAGCCTGCGCGACTTTAGTAAGGAGACCGAGATTCTGTTTGTCAAGGTCAAGAGCCGCGCTGTACATTCTTATGGCATTTGCGTGGTCCTTGCGCTTTGTGTAAATATCCCCTGCCGCCGCGTACATTACCGCATCAGCTTCCTTGAGTGTGATAGCTCTTTGAATCACTCTGATAGCTTCGTCATCAAGTTTTCTTTCAAGCACTATGGTTGAATAATTTTTTGAGACGCCCTTAGCGCCTGCATCGCGGCGTACTGTTCTGCGGTACGCGTCAAGAGCGCCGTCCATATCCTTAGCTTCAAAAAGCAGGTCTGCTAATTGACGGATTGCAGGAGCGTCTGTGGAATCAAGAAGTACATAATTTTTAAGATATAGAACTCCGTCTTTTTTGTTACCATCCTGAAGAGAAGCGATATAAAGATTTTTAAACGGCTTTGCGTCATTAGGGGTTAGCAATGCCAAGTCTTTAAATAGATTTAGAGCGGTTTTGGTATCATTTTTTGACAGAGCCCACTCCGCGTGACGCTGGCGGGACTTGACGTCCTTAGCGTCAAGTTCAATAATTCTTGGGTCTACTTTAGAAAGAGCCTCTGCATTCCTTGTATTCTCATAGCAGATAACAAGCCTTCTCCAGTTTTCAATCTCTTTTGGATTTTTTGAAGCAATGTACTCAATATGAGGAGCTGCCGCTGCGAAATTTTTTGCGTCAAAAAGAATTGTTGACAAAATCTTTCTTGACTCAATCGCGTCTGCGTTAAGAGCTATCGCAGTTTCAGCGGCGTCGCGGGCGCGTTCCCAATCCTTAAGCTGCGCAGCCGCAACCGCCATACCTTCAGCTGCCGCAGACGTACCTTCGAGCAAATGGCTTCTCTGGAAGTGCCTTAACGCTTCCTGAAAGTTTGAACCGCGAAGCTCAAAATTACCAAGAGCAAGATACACCTCAGGGTGGCTTGGGTTTGCCCTCATGGCGCCGTCATAGAATCTTTTCGCCTTTTCACGCGCCTGGGGGTCGTTTCTTACCTGCTCCTGAGCGGTTCCCATCATAATCCACTGCTCAACAGTGCGGGAACCTGCGACTATCCCTTCCCCCTGTTTTATAACATCAGCAAACTTCCTCTCGTTGAGAGCTTTTCTCATAGCGTCATTGCCAAAAACGGTGAACGCCATAACCAAAAGCGCCAAAGCTGTAACATTCCTTCTCTTAAAACACATCGGACATCCTCCTTCAATTACATTTATGCGTATATATGTCTGTTTTTCAGTTAATTTTCAGTATATCATAATATTAAAAAAATTACAAACTATTCTGAGTGCAATATCAATATAAAGATATAATTATTATAATATAATTTTTCGTCAGCCGCAGATACACTGTTAATTGTAATTTTTTTTTATACGGACATTGATAGCGGTAATTTAGGCTTCAGATAAAAAATATATTTGCTTTTTACCGGTTCAATAAAGAGAATGAAGTTAGGATTATACGGATAATCTGCGGCAGACGAAATTATATATTTCCAGTTAAAGAGAAGTGGAGCTGACAGGGATCGAACCTGCGACATTCTGGTTGCAAACCAGACGCTCTCCCAATTGAGCTACAGCCCCCTCAACATAAATAACAAATAATAATGCAGACCGTGTTTATCGAGCCGTAAGGCAATGCAGAAATAAAATCAAGATAAGATTCTGCATATTATCAATTTATCATCAAAGAACAAAATGTTCTTCTTGCAGTTATTCCTACATTGCCTTACGGCTCGATAAACACGGTCTGCATTATTATTTCTGCATTGTAGAAATGGTGGGACTGAAAAGACTTGAACTTTTGACCCCTGCCTTATCAGAGCAGTGCTCTAACCAACTGAGCTACAATCCCGTATTTTTTACCAGTCAATAAATATATAACATGGCGTTCGCCGATATAGATTTTTTCTTCACCGCTATGACGAACGCCTGCAAACAGCCTAGTTCTCTACGCATCTGACAGAATACATATACATTTTGAATCCACTACCCTGAGTCGCCCTGTCATTGTTGTTAAACATAGACCTGTAGTACGCGGAGTGCCCGTAATCACTGTACTCAGTCGCGCTCCACCAGATGGCGTTTGTGCCGACTTGGGAGAAACTGCCGTTAACATTGCGGCCGCCAGGCAAAGCGGAAAAACCGAAGTCGTCCGTACCCTGGAGTAACGGTAATAAACCAGCGCCTGCAGACCAACCCGTTTCAGACCTAAGCTTGCCGCCGGCATTATTATACCCTGTGGTACTGGTATTTATACAATCAACTAAATCCTCCCACTCCTTATGAGTGGAAATATGCCAGCCGGAAGGACAAATTCCCTGATGAACAGCGCTTCCGTTATTGTACATATTATCATTGAATTCTAAATCAAGATTCATTGCCTCAGCCCAACTGTAAAGACGGCCGTACTTGGCGCAGCTATCGGGACTGTTATTGTAACAAACGCCTGCATTACCGCTAACACCCGCATAATTTAAATTCTTGGCCATCCACCTCTTGCCGTCAATTATTACGGTAGGATAGCTCTCACCTTCATAATTTAAAACGCCGCCGTCAATTTTGCCTTCAGAGCCGCATTGTGAACCGCCATCGTCTCCGCCGCCTGTACCGCTGCCGTCACATTGTGAGCCGCTTAACTTCGGGATAATACGTGTATCAGTAGAATCAATATCCTTTGTTGTGCATATCCTTGTACTGTCTCCGGGAGCGCTGCACGTTGCCGGAGTTACTTCCCAAGCCTCCCATTTAGTACATTTAGTTTCAGTACCGGGACCGCCAGTCGAATTATCATCCCCGCAGCCAACAAGCGGCATAATAACAAAAATTGACGCAAATACTACAAAAAACGCACGCATCTTGAACATTTAACTATCCACCAAAAAAAAGGAAATGCAGTAATAGAATTATCAATATATATGATGACTGGTAGAACGAACAAGAGAAAAAACAGCAGCGCGGCATACAACTTTACAAATTAAAAAAGGGCAGGTATCAGAACCCGCCCTTAGAATCATTTTCCTATCGGGGCGAAGCCCCATTATCATTAACACAGGGCATCGCCCTGTGCTCTTAGAAGACATAGATGTGTGATACGCGGTTCTTTGGTCAATCGTCGACAGGAACTTCACATTCCTGCCTTCTCCAGAAAGGAGGTGATCCAGCCGCACCTTCCGATACGGCTACCTTGTTACGACTTAGCCCCAATCAACAGTCTTACC
>Ga0123356_10000519_pt1 | contig 42831 bp, 44 predicted proteins | sample TergutEmb28metaG_2_FD_92546 | JGI IMG/M metagenome (GOLD analysis project Ga0123356, IMG submission 92546) | Embiratermes neotenicus P3 segment gut microbial communities from Petit-Saut dam, French Guiana - Emb289 P3 | ecosystem: Host-associated > Arthropoda: Insects > Digestive system > Gut ...
CCCTGTTGCAGGACTCTGCTGCAATAACTTTCCAAATCCTGATGGATTCATGCGCTGAGTGCTGCAGGGAAAGGCTCGTCTCTTCTATCAATAAAAGATTTGCGTTGTGATTTTCAATCGGCCACCGTTGACGAAGCCCTTGATAGAGCCAGATTCGAATTGGGTTGGCGAGTCAATTACTCAAGCCATCTTAAGTCAATTTCTTCGTAGACTCCAGGGTACACCTGGATCACCTTCGCTATTTGGGGGCCGCAATTAGGAACAATGCTTATTTCACTACCTTCTGTCACAATAATACCGTCCACCGGAGTTCTCATTTGATCCCGCTTTACTATGTATTGGGTTAAACGATACATGTCGATTCCTGGAAAAGGTTCATAGATTGGTTCTTGGCATTCTGAAATCAATATACTTACTTTTGACCTATCACAGAATATAGTTTCTCGTGCTTGGTAACGCTGCAGGGTATTATTTTTACCAAGTAATTCTGGCAAATCGTCTCCTAAGAAAGATATAAATAGCCTTGTCCCAGAGACAGGAAAGAAAAACCCTCGATAAGTTTCCATGGGCACAGTCCAAAGAGGTTGATACTTGTGTGACTCATCAAAAAACAATACCGGATTGTCAGAAGTCAAATAAAAGCAACTGCTTTCATCTTCTTCAAGAGATACGACTGCCATTGTTGGACTAGCCTTTAACCAGTTTTCCCTCAGGCGATCTCTCGCTGTATTAAATGATTGCATAAAAATGTCTTTACCGTTTGCTTCTCCAAAACACTCATAAATACCGTGGTAAATAGCAATAGTTTCCTTTTGTCGAAGAGCGGTCAGCATTGCAAAATCAATAAGATTGCAATAATCGTGAGGAGCGAGAGACTTAGTCTCTCTTGCTGCCCTCAGAGAGTCACTCCACATCTTCTCGTTGCTAGAAAACCAGTTTTCTATCTGGTTTTTCTTTGTGTCGCGAGATTCATATAAATTGGGTTCAACTGTGAGAGAGCGGGTGCTCTGAAGTGGCTGTCGATTTCCGTGCACATCATAAAAAACCAGATCGGTGTCTTCGTATGTTTCTGAATAAGCTCGCGCATAACCACGATGAAGCTGATGTTGGTTTTGCTTAATTTCCACTAACCCTCTTTCCCAATTGATGAGAATCATTCTCCACAATTTGCTCTTACTGTTGTTTCAGCAATTAGAGACAGTTTTTTCATCATCATACTGCTGCCTTGTGTCGCACTTGACATGTTTCCATGATGCACTCTGTGCCGTTTGAACGTTTGGGCTATGTATAATTATTGGCGTACCAGTTGGTGGGAGATGCGCTCCTGCTATCGGTGCGCCTGTGGGTGGCGCTAGCGGCTCAATTTTCGCTTTAGTGACAGTACCGCTATGCAAATCATAGGTCACTCTGGTTTCGCCGTCAGTGAAAGACAGAACACCGTTGTCAAACACGATACTCTCGGGATCCCATTCGAACTGTACTTTTTTTAGAATTTTTCCATTTTCGTCAAATAATGTAACTGCACTGGTGGCATCTCCATAGACGATTGCCAGAGAGTGTCCATTGTCGAAGACCAATGCATATTCTATCGAAACAGGCGCTTTCTTTTTCCAAATCAGCTCCTCGCCATCAAAGAGCGCGAGGATGCCATCAAAGTTTGCGAGACAGCCACCAGTCGCCAAATAGAATTTTTTGCTTGGCGACGCCCACACCTTTTCTGATGAAAAACCGTAACGATCTGGATCATATTCAATCCTTGTCCAATTGTCCCAAAACTCGAGCTTTTCATCGCAGCTGATATAGTCCGCCACTACTGCCCTCCTTCTCTCGCAGTCAAGATAATCCGAGTAACTACAAAGTTTTTTTCGCTTTCCTCGAGGGCAACCTTCATGCGGAATAAAAGTCGCCATTTCTAATTTTACTTCATAAGCATCGCCAACTGTTCATCGGTCCTTTATTGATCATTCATTCTAACCGCAAGACCGAAAGAGAAAAAGAAAGTTTTTGAGTAAAAGAAACAATGCATTGCGCATATTATCCAACAATCGAAAGGAGAGCACATGTCAAACAATCCAACATTATTATGCCCACCAGAAGAGGAAGTGAAAGGAGCAAAGCAGATGGTAAAAACTGAGTTTGGGGACATTGAGGTAGTCAGCGTTCCAATAGAGAGCCTTGTGTCATACCTTGGGCATCCATTTCATGTACGCGACGATGAGGAAATGACAGCACTTGTCGTAAGCGTCAAAGAGTATGGGGTGCTGTCACCAGCAATAGCAAGAATCAAAGATGAAGGACACTATGAGCTCATCAGTGGGCATCGGAGAAAGAGCAAGCGAGCTTGCTGGTCTTACGACGATGCCTGTCACCATACTTGAGTTTAGCAATGAGCAGGCAGCTATCTTCATGGTTGATTCTAACTGCCAAAGAGAGAAGTTGTTGCTAAGCGAGAAAGCTTATGCGCATAAAATTAAGATGGATGCCTTGAGAAAACAGGGGCAGCGTACTGACCTCACTTTGCGACCAGTGGTCGAGAAGTCTAATAGCGCCGTTGCCGTAGGCTCAGAGAATGGAGAGAGCGCCAGGCAGATACAGAGGTTCATTCGCCTAACCGAACTGGTGCCACCACTGCTCAAGATGGTGGACGAGGGCAAGATAGCCTTTCGTCCTGCGATAGAAACTAGCTGCCTTCCGAAGAAGGCTCAGAAAGAGCTTCTTTCTGCAATGGAAAGAGAGGTTTGCACTCCGTCTCTTGCCCAAGCAATCAAGCTCAAAAAGCTTGCTGCTAAAGGTGTTCTCACGCCAGAGACCATCACCTCTGTGATGGCTCAGCAAAAGCCAAACCAAAAAGAACAGCATCGTATTCCTTGTGAGGAGCTGAAGTGCCTCTTCAAGCCCAACACTTCAGCTGAGGAAATGAACAAGGTCATCATCAAGGCACTTGATATGTACCGTAAACGCGAACGCAGCCGAGAGCAAGCCCGTTAGTTTGACTTATCCTCTGCATCCCATCTGACAATCGAATAACCCACACTAAAGAGGCTCCTGTGAGGAGTTTCTTCTCTTCGTCAGGTAACGGTACTTGCCAGCAATGCCTGTGTACTCCCACGTACACAGGCGCAGGTTAGGGGAAGGTTTGTGCCTTCCCCTAATACCCCTACCGCTAACTGGCGACATCTGGTCAATCATTCCCCCTATCGAAAGGAGTCCTCACGAGGATACGAAATATCAAGTTGCAGCTTTGTCTGAATGACAGAGAAGCAGACAGACTTGAGAAGAAGGCTGCACGCTGCAAGATGAGCAAGTCAGCATATGTCCGATGTTTCATTAATGGATACGAACCAATCTCTGCGCCGCCCACAGAGTATTACCGCATACTCGGTGAGCTTCGCGCCATCGGCAACAACATCAACCAAATAGCTCACCGTGCAAACGTGACTGACGACATCAGAGCTGAGGCGTACTGTAAGGAATATGCTGTGCTCACTAGGATTACTGACGACTTAACCAGAGCCTTCTTGCCCAGAAAGCACGGGTGCTAGTATGGCGATCACAAAGATATTTCCTGTTCGCCAGCGTTTTGACCATGTGCTTTCCTATATAACTGACGAGGCAAAGACCGTAGGCAGCACTCTTGTTACAGGCATCAACTGCGCACCTGAAACTGCCTATGAGTCGATGAGTGCTTCGTTTGCATTAAACGATAAGCCGCTTCGTGTGCAGGGCTACCATATCATCCAGAGCTTTGCCAAAGATGAGGTCAGTCCAGTTGCTACGCACGAGATAGGAGTTAAGCTAGCGAAGCGTCTATTTGGTGAGAGCTTCCAAGTGGTTGTCTCTACCCATCTCAACACTGGCATTATCCATAACCACATCGCACTTTGCTCAACATCATTCATTGATGGACACCGCTATCATTCCTGCAAGACGAGCTACCAACAGATACGCGAGACATCAGATTCTTTTTGTTCAGAGCATGGTCTTTCTGTCATCGAAAACCCAAGGCGTGGGAGATACAAATCCACAGCTGAGGTCAAAGCAGAGCGGAGCGGCAATAAGACCTGGCTATCTATCATCAAGGCTGATGTCGATGAGGCAATCACAAAGGCAACAAGCTCAAAGCAGTTTCTTGCTAATCTGCAAAGGCTTGGATATGAAGTCAAGGTGGGTAAGGATATCTCAGTAAAGCCGTCAGGCAAAGAGAGATTTGTGAGACTGGCAAGAAACCTTGGAGATGGTTACACTCATGAAAGCATTACCCAGCGAATTCTAAATCAGACGCCTCAAAAGAGGGTGATACCTAGGCAAAGTCACTCAGTGGAGAAACCGAGGAAGCTGCCTAAGTTTGCTCGCGGCTCACTTTTCGCTCTGTATCGTCACTATCTGTATCTCTTAGGCTATTGGCAAAAACAGAGCAGTAGCTCCAACACTCGAATACACTATCTCCTTAGAGATGACATCAGGAAGCTTGATGCCTTCATTGAGGATGCCCGACTGCTTAAACGCGAAGGTATTGTAAACAGAGGTCAGCTCGATGGCTTTTACCACCGCACCAGCCGCGCGATTGAGGAACTGGTTGATGAGCGCAAGTCGCTCTACAGTGCGCGGTTAACTGATTAGCCTGAAAGAGCCACCAATGCTAAGGTGCAAATTGTCCATATAAACAGTCAGCTTAAACTACATCGCGCAGAGATTCACCAGTACAATCGCATCGTTGATCGCTCAGGAGAAATCCTTAGCAAGATTGACCAGATTGAGCGGGCTGCTAACACCCCGCTTCAAGAGAGCCGAAGGAAACATTTACCAAACAATGAACGCTGAGCAAAGCTCCCTTGCACAGTTGCAAACAAACACTATCAGCTCATGATAGCCAGCGAGAAGGCAGAGCTGTGCGGTGCTGTGCTATCATTTTTGAAAGCAATAGAACTCGTTATAGCACTGAGGAGAAGTCATGGCAAGAATAGAGTCAGGCAACATCATCAATAAAAGAATGTTCGTCTTTGAACATCAGGCTCACTTTGAGAACCACATATATCAAGCTGTTGCAGACGAAATACAAAGGCGTGCGCTACCAGTGCAGATTGCTGTTCAAAAAATGAAATCTGGCGGCATGTTTATGGGGACAAAAGAAGACGTAATAACGATTACCTCAGCGGGGTTCAACCCGATTTACATTATTACTCGTACTGTGGGCTCGTACCTATATGTAAGTATCGTCACAATGGCCATCTATGATTTCTCGAAGGTGGAAAACATTTTTATGACCGAGTCGATCAATGCATTTTGGAGCGCATGTTTAATAACCCTACAAACAGCCCTTGAGAATCTTGGACTACAAGAGCAACCAAAGAGAATAACTGGGGTGGACTCGTAATAGCTTTAGGCACAAAGTAGCAGCCTATGTGACAAGCATCCTAGTGGCAACTAGCTAAACAGCGGCTCCCTGTTCGAAAGATGCACTGTTGTTGCCTGCTACCTTTATAGGTTAATCAAACATCCCAATCACTAAACTTGCCATTAACCGAAAACTTGCTTGGTAAGGGTGCCCATTTACCCCTCTAAGTGTGGAAGTTAATGAGAAGAGAAAAATTCTGACTTCGTTTTTTTCCTCTGAGTGGGGAAACAAGTGAGAGAGTTTTTCTCTGCACCTTGAAAACTCAATAGCCAACTGTCTGGGTAAGGGCAGGAGCGCGCCACGCGAAGATAGCCCTCGTAGACGGTTGACAGTATAGCGCCAGGCGGCGCATAAAAGTCGTACACCCAAAATACAGCTCTGTCCTCAAGCCCGCCTGGCCTTACATACCACGCCTTTAGATGGTATCTATTCGAAAGGCTAAATCCATGACGGCCACAATCAAAAGTCCAGCTCACCAATCGGAACAAATAAGACTTGAGGACACCAGCTACAGTTTCTGCGAAACAACTACTACAGATGTCGAGAATTACACCTTCACCATCAGCACTTACCAGCCTGTCGGCACAAGCCTCTCTGCTTTGGAAAGTCTTCTGCCGTTAGTATCCAAGCGCATCAATCGCAGCCTTGCTAAGCCAAGCTCCTTCATGCTACCTTCAGATCGCAAAAGCCATACGGTCACGGTGCAGGAAGGAGGTAAGAAATGAAAAGGAATCAAGGCATAGCGGCGCTTTACATGAGACTCTCAAGAGATGATGAGCTAAAAGGTGAGTCCAACTCAATCACTAATCAACGCAAGGTCTTGACTCAGGTGGCCGCAGAGCAGGGATACCTAAAAACAAAGGAGTACGTTGATGACGGAGTGAGTGGTACTACCTTTAACCGCCCAGCCCTTAATCAGATGGAGCGTGACATTGAAGATGGTTTAATTGCTGCGGTCATCGTGAAGGACTTATCACGTCTAGGTCGTGACCATATTCAAGTGGGACTATTCACTGATAGCTTCTTGGTCGAAAACGACATCCGCTTTATTGCCGCCCACGACGGCATTGACTCAAGAGATGGAGACAACGAATTTTCCGCCATCAGAAACGTCATGAACGAGATGTATGCCCGTGACGCCTCAAAGAAGGTGCGTAACTCCTGTCGCATCAGGGGAAGTGCTGGTGAGCCCTTGGGGCATCCTCCCTATGGCTACGAGAGGGATCCAGACAACCCCAAGTTCTGGAGAATAGATGTTGAGGCAGCCTCAGTGGTACGCCGCATCTTTGCACTAGCCCTAGAGGGCAAAGGAATCTCCCAGATTGCCGACATCCTCACAGCAGACAAAGTGCTTGTACCAAAGCATTACTGGGCATCCAAAGGTATCGGGCGAGGTGGTGCGTATATGTCTCAAGACCCATGCGACTGGTCTCACACAACCGTGCTTACAATGCTTGCCAGACGTGAGTACTGCGGAGATGTAGTCAACTTCAAGACAGAAAGCAGGTCATTTCGGAGCAAGAGCAGAAAGAAGGTCTCTGAAGGCCAGCAAATGGTGTTTGAAGATGTTCATGAGCCCATCATAAGCCGCGAGGATTACAAGCGCGTCCAGCAAAAGTGCACAGGCGCTAAACGGCGCCCCGCAAAGACGAAGCGTAACATCTTTTCTGGTCTGCTTCGCTGCTCTGACTGCGGTGGCACCCTTGGCTTTCACTTCAATCAGACTAACCATGAGATTACCTATTACAACTGCTCAAATAACAATAAGAAAAGGAAGTCGTGCGAAAGTACGCACTACGTGAGAGCAGACTTCTTGGAACAGATTGTCCTAAAGGAGATCAACAGTCTGATCAGGTTTGCCACGCAAGACATCGAGCTCTTTGCAGATAAAGTAATGAAGTCCCTCAGCGATGCTGCCATAAGAGACAAGAAGTCGCTGGAGCTTCAACTGCAAAGACTTGAGACTCGCAACAGAGAGCTAGATATGTTGTTCAAGCGCATCTACGAGGACTCTGCACTGGGCAGTCTCTCCCATGAACGCATGTTGAAGCTGACGACAAATTACGAGGACGAGCAAGCCACACTGGAATCGCAGATAGCAATAGCACAAGGTAGTTTGAAAGAACTGGCAGAGCGAGAAACTAACCTAGCGTTCTTCATCGAACTGGTGCGCAAACATTCGCGCATTCGTAAGCTCACTTCCGAGATCATCCATAGCTTCATCGACTACAACAAGATACATCAGGCAGTAAAGGTGGACGGACGCTGGCAGCAGAGGGTTGATATCTTCTACAACTGCATTGGCGACTTCCGTGTCCCCGCCGCAGGAGTCCAGAAGGTAGGGCGCGAGACCACCCTGCTCACAAGAAAAGGCGTGACCATCAGCCACGCCCCGCGCCTAGTTAAAGCTTCTTGAGGACTCACGAAAAGGATCCTCAAATCCTTTGTCGTGATTAATACTGGTCGCCTTATCGAACACCGATATAAACGTCATTGAGCGTGCTAGACAGGTGAGCCTCGGGCAACACAACCAATGTAGCACAGAATTGCCAGCAAACAAAGAGCCGCTCTATTCCTGTGGATTGCCAGAGGGTGCTGTTGTCGTTACCAAACTCACGCGTCAGCACAGACAAAGATTTACACAGGAAGAAATCCAGGAAATTGTTAGAGGCTATACCGAGCATGGTTTGACTGTTAATCAGCTTGCGGACAACTACTCATGTCACAGAACAACCATCAGCAAGGCACTCAACGCCAGCGGGGTTGAGATAACCATACGCAAGCTCACTGCCGACCAGGTCAAAGAGGCCACCGAGCTCTATCAAGCAGGTCGCTCTCTGCGCGAGATTGCACAAGAGATTAAGTCTGCCAAGACTACTGTTAATGAGGCGTTGATAAAAGCAGGAATCGAAATGCGAGAAGCCCAGAGGGTGCCACGGGAGGCTGTTTAGTCACAACCAAGCTGCTGCTTCAGTGGTTAGGCAAAATAGTCTTGCATTTCTATACGATTATCTATACAATAGTATGCATGAAGTTTGAATGGGACAAAGCCAAGAGCCAAGCTAACATTGAGAAGCACGACATCTCATTTGAGGAAGCGGCACTAGCTTTTACCGACGACAAACGTATTGTCGAGCGCGACACCACCCATTCAACTTCTACCGAAACGCGATATTTTCTCTACGGCGATACAGGTCGAGGTATCGCAACGGTAAGATTCACAATAAGAAACGGCAATATCCGTATCATTGGGGCTGGATATTGGCGTAAAGGAAGGAGCATATATGAGCGCAGTTAAATATACCAATGCACCAGCTGATGTTGATGCTGCCATGGACGCAGCAGTGCGCGTTAATGATGATTTTTTGCCATCACCGGAATACTTTGCAGAAATGCTGGCAAAAGAAAAGATTAGTCTCAACGTTGATCGCCATGCAGTAGAGAGCTTTAGAGCTTATGCTAAAGCACATAACCTAAAGTATCAGTCTTTGATGAATCAGGTTTTGAGCGCTTATGCTAAGCGGCTACAAGCTAAGTAGTTGTATGGCTACGCACAGGTAGCATTGCAATGCACAATAATTGTATGATATTATGTTAATGTATCATCCATAGGGATACTGCCGCTCTTCGAGCGAGTCGGTCATTTACACTGGCAATCCCATGCCTGCGTTTTCATAACTTGACCGGCTCGCTGGGGGAGCGGTTTTGTGCTCGCAGCAAAAGCAAGCCGCTGCACATGATCAGTACATAATCGACCAGGTTCAAACGCTCAGCAATCATGTCAACTCACTACACTATTTACTAATAGCATAATGTTGCTATAATGGTTATGTATTTATCATGAAGAGCAATCCAAGAAAACTGAATTCAATCAGAAGAGTGTTCTGGGCACTACTGCGTCGCCCTGCTCCGTTCGTGCTGACTGCTCTTGCTGTTTCACTCTTTTTGTTAGTTGGATTTGTCGAGAGCGAAAGTGCGCGCGGACTGAGTGACAGCGACGATCCCAACAGGATTTTTGTTACTGATGTAGCGGGTAGCGAATGCAGTGTTTATTCCCGTAGCGTACTAGATTGGGCTAATCGTGATGATGATAACACTGTCAAGATTCATGTCTATCAGCCAGGAGGCCCCACTTTTCAAGATAGTAGCGGCAATGGTTACATCGTACTCCTCTTGACCTGCAAGGGGGTAAAAGTCGATGGCTTTAACGGCAAATTTGACTATAGTGGCAAGACATGTACGATGATATTTGATGTTACCTATGATACGTGGTTTCGAAATAAAACGAGCCTTTATTCTGGAGTCGTATACGATCCAGCCGACGAGACAAATAGCTTACGATGTCTCTCTGATATGAATCCAGCCAGCTACACTGGCTCGGATGCTGGCAAGAGATATGTCCAAGATCTGTACAACAACCGCTTCAACGGTCGCCAGCTCAAAGACGTAAGTGGAAAGACACCTCATTCCCCAGGGGGGCACAGCGAAGTCTGGTTACAGGGAGGTCAAATAATTCTTGATGCCAATGGAGGCAAGTGGTCTGACGGCAGCACAGAAAAAACAGTTGATTATTCCCTGAATAGAGACAGCACGGCCAACACATGGATTAGCTCAGGGTGGACATTGACGTTACCTGACAGTCCTGAGCCTCCCGATGATGAGTTAAAGTTTGCTGGATGGTGGGATCAAAAGGATTATGACCGAGACACGGGAGAGGGAGGAAGACGGGTTTCTGGTGGTGCCTCAGCAGGTGGTGTGAGCGGTGATCTCAATGGCGCAATCCCAGACAGAATCTACGCCCATTATGCCCTCAAGCCTGTTGCCGCTGACCCTGGCGCTCCAAGCCCCTGTGAGGCGGCCAGCGAGGGCTGGGGCTGGGTTGCCTGCCCAATAATCACTGCATTGCAGGGTATAGTTGACTGGGCAATGGAAGGCATCACCGATTTTCTAGATTACCAGTCGCTCAATGAGGGTGGCGACACCATCAAAAACGTTCATGGCGCGTTCATTCCCATTGCTAACATTGCCTTTGCCATTGTCTTTCTCATTATCATTTACTCAACAGCCATAAGCGGAGGAAGGCAGTAGTGTTTAGCAATTACTCTGTCAAGAAAATCCTGCCACGGCTTATTATTATCGCCATTGCCGTCAATCTTTCCTTTTATATTTGTGCTGTCTTTGTGGACATCAGCAACATCTTGGGAGCAAACCTCAAGGACTTCGTTGTGAATTTTGGTGGCACTCTTCCTGGTCAGCATGATGGCTTTGGCGAGATTGTTGCAAACATCTTTGGGGGAGCAGTTGGCATACTGGCTGGGATTGGTCTCGTCCTCCTCATAATCATGAACCTTGGAACGGTGGTCATTGGGATATTGCTGGTCTTTGCAGCTCTGGCTTTGCGAGAGGTGCTGATAACGGTCTTTATCATTATCTCACCCATTGCCTTTGTCATGTATTTGCTGCCAAACACAGAGAAGTGGTTCAAAAAATGGCTCAGTGAGTTTAGCCGCATGTTGTTTGTCTTTCCGATGATTGCCTTTGTTTGGGGTGCCACACAGCTGATTACCTTAATCTTGCTTGCAGATGGTTTAGATGTCTTCAAGTTTGTCATGGTCTGCTTAATACAAGTAGTGCCAGCTCTCACTATCCTTCCCATTATGAAAATGGGCGGCCAAGCTCTGGGGCAGCTACAGGGTCTGGCAGAAAAGGGCATGGCCAAGACGCCAATCAAAGACATTGGCAACAACCTGGGACAGGCTGCAAAAAGTGGCGGATTGAATGCGGCAGGTCGAGGGCTCAGCAGTTTAAGCAGCAAAGTTAGAGCGCCTCTTAATAGGAACGAAATAATAATGAGCGGAAAAAACAAGGGGAGAAAGCGATACATGAAAGACGGTGATGGAAATATTCGTGACATTGCAAATGATAATAAGGTAATTCCTGAGAGCGCTTTTAGCAAGGGGCGAGGTCTGCGTAGGTTTGGCGGAGCGTTGATTGGGGGAGCTGGGCGAGGTATAGGCGCTGCTGCTGGCTTTGGTGACGGTGGCCTCACAGAAAAAACCAAGCTGATGGCTGATAGTGCAAAAGGCAACACTAGCAGCGCAACAGGTACCGAAAATCTAAAGGTTAAGCTCGGCATCAACAAAGCATCGCTACAGGCAGATTTAGACAAGCATGAGTATGAATTGAGAGTAAGGACTACTGGCAAAAGTGGTGATCGCGTCATTGCGCACGAAGCAGCCAAGTTTGGTGCGGAAGATAAATATAAATCTGGCGTAACAGGCTCAGAATATCGCACTGCACAGATGGCTGCCGCAATGAACCCGAGCAGCGTGGCCGCACAGGCACGCTTCAGCCAAGTGCAAGACAAGATTGCACAAGAATCACAAGCTATACTTGAAAACTCTGGCGCGATGAGCGTGAGGGACGCAAACGGTAATGAGCAAAGGGTGAGCGTCGGCAATAACGCCAGCGATGTAATTGCAGGGCTAAAGGGAGAAGGGACAGGCGCAGCGCTCGCAGGTGCCAGTGCTGACCAGCAGAACATTGCAATACAGGCGGCATCTAAAATGCTGTCAACGCAACTCGCTTCAGCCAGTGGTGAGGGGGAGGTGGAAGCAATCAAGGGTCAAATTGCAGAACTAAAAACCCTTTCTAATTCGTTACACGGGGCAAATAAAAACATAGGCGCAGCCGTGAATTTCGATGCAATGAGTCGTGTCGCAGATGACAGAAAAGCAATCATCGACGCACGAAGTCGCGGCGTGGGCGGCGCATAGCCCTCGCCTCACCAACCTTGATAAATACGCCTTAGCCTGTTAAGATATTATTATGTCCAGCAGCAATCCCAATACCCCACCGAACAACTCTAACGCACCCAACCCAAACACTGGGTCAATGGGCAGCGCTGCTGTGAGCGGATGCGAACCAGAAAACCCAAACTGCCCTAACGACACTATCGGCCCAGAAGAACAAAAGTGGATTGACTGGTTCAAAGAAGATGATAATCATCGAGCGAGTGGCATCCCCGCAAACATTCTTAACAACACCCAGGTTGAGAAGGAAATTACCAAAATCATCAAGGATCGCCTCGACGCGGCACTGCCCGCAGGCGCAGAAACCTATAGCAATGACAGTGAGAGCTACGACCGTTCGGTTAACAACGCCGACATCAACAACTTTCTCAATGGTGACGAGATTATATTTTGTCAGCCAATTCTAACCCTGCGCGATGGAGAAAAAACCAATAGGCTGAGCCTGGAATGGGTTAAGCGCGGCAAATACGACAGGAGCATACGCTATATCCTGCGCGCAATGATTGGCATGTACCTGGTCAAGACAGGCAGCAAGGGCGAAAAGAGTGACGCCGTCTACTTTGCTAAAAACATCCTAAACGAGCTCGGCACCAATGCGTATCCAGGTGCCGACGAAGCAACCCTTGGTGCTGATGCGGCATTTATCATATCTCAAGACCCCTCCACAGATTTCTATGCCAGCGGCGTTGACAAGTCCCATGCATACAAGGGCAGAGGCTTTACCCGAAAGAACTCAGAAAAATGGGCAGACCAAACAAGCGATGGGGTAAAGGGGATAATATTTGGCGGTGGTGCTATTGAGACTGAGACTGCCAAAGACATTGGAATCAAAGTATTTCCTGACAGAGTAGGCATGGAAGCACTTGAATTCCCCGACAAAGTGGACAGTTACAGCCAACTCAACAACTCTGGCAAGCGGCGCATTGACGCAATGGCAGAATTTACTCGCACCTTGCTCAAGGAAAAAACCAACGCGGTAATCAATGGCTTTGACGGCAGTGACCAGGGGCTGTTGGTTGATGCCTTTCGTCTCTACAAACAGATTTGGGACAGTGGCGGTGATGATGCTGCCCAAGAGATGCTTGGCATGAGCCCTGGCAACTCCGAAAAAAACATACAAAAAGCAAGAGAGTGCGCAGAAACCCTCTATTGGGAATACGCTGGCAACAGCAACCTGTCGTATTACATGAAAGAACCGCTCTCTGTGGCAATAGCAGAATTTGTCGGCATCCCAGAAGGCAGTAGAAGAAGGTTCAGGGAAACTGGCTCAGCAGCGAGCTCCAGCGCGGATTAGTAGTCACCACAGCCAAAAGCAAATAGATATGCTATTCTTTAGGTGCTGAACTTACTTGGTTAACTTAACCTGGTTATGAAATGAATACCTGTCAAGAAGGGCATCTGTCCCCATTTTAGGTATTGTATTTCAATAACCTGGGTAAGTTCAGCGACTGTAAAGCGGATGCCCTTCTTTATATCTCAGGAGCAAAGAGGCGGCATCTCCCAAAAGAAGGGTTGGTTGCTGCGGTTATGAAGCTCTGCACTCATTTTAGCTATTTACATATTTGTGATAATATGTATAATGGTAGAGAAAATCAACAGCACAATAGAATAATTACTAATTGCGAGGAGGACAATGATGTCTAACCCTAATATAAATGCGCGCGGCAAAGCAGAACAACCAAAAGGAAAAGTACTCCGGCGGATTACAGAACTCGCGTTGACATTTACATTGGTCACAGGCGGCGCAACATTGGCCGCGTGTGATGATAACAGCAACAATCAAGGGGTCAATGAATTACCAGGCAACACGCCAATGGAGCAAACAGTCGAGCAACCCCCAGTCGATGAGCCAACAGTCGTCGAAACCCCGGCGAATAATATAGAGGTCAGCGAAGAGAATTTTTATCAAGAAGCTCGAGCCGCCGCCGAAGCCCAAGGATGGCGTTTTGCACACACGGGCACGATAGATGTTGATGGGGTTATCAAAAAAGATGTGGCGTTTGTTGGAAATAGCACTGGCGCTCACCTCCTCGCATTTTTCGATACGAGCAACGGTAGCATTAGATGGGTGGTTCGTGTCTCAGACAAAATAGTCGGCGAGGGCAACAGCCTCAGCACCATTCCTAACGTGAATCAATACATGTAATGCACCTATCACTGATCACCATGCTGGCTCAAGGGGATAGCTAACACTGGCGATTATCTGGCAATAATCCAATAATCTAACGTAAAACCCGAGTACGAAAAACAAGTCAGCTCTTTGCATACTATAATGTTAATGCTATAATACTAGCATATGCAGTGGGGATACGACTCAGCTCCTGGGGATGAACCAAAGGACAACTCGCAGCCGCGAGATTATTCAGAGGCAAAAGACTACTCCCAACCAGCAGATTATTCTAAACCAGCCGACAACTCCCAGTTCCTAGGTAAAGCAGAAAAAGAAGCGCAAGGGTCAGAAAAAGGTTCAGGAAAGATTAAGGACAACAAAGAGCTGGCCAAGATGGAGCGGTGGCTCTATGGCAAAAGCCCTCAATCAACAGAGACCAATAAAAGCAAAACGCAAGGCAAGGCGCGCTTTTCGGGCAGGATCAAAAGAAGGATTGGGCTCTCGCTCGGCGGGGCATTACTTGTTGGCAGTGCGGGAATCTTTGGCCCTGGGATGCTAGGTACAACAGGCATCCTTAAATTCTATGAGATGCTCAACGGGCACTTTAATATTGGCATTGAATCCATCTCTTCTCGCAGAGCAAACAAGGTCATAGCCAAGCAGATCAACAGCAGCAACCGCACGCCGAGTGCTGGGGCACTGTGCAGTGTGCCAGGCAAAATAGGTTGTCGGTACAAAGACATGAGCAACCGCGCCATCAAAAACCTCGAGCGGCGCACCGGCATCAGGGTCATCACTGCAAACAGAGCCAGCTTGCCAGGAAAGAGCCCCGTAGCGGGTCTATGGATGCCTGATGGCAAGATTTTGAGTGCCGTGGATTTTGACAGGTTGCTCAAAAATGGCGACCCCGAGCTGCGGCGTATGATGCGCCAGGCGATGAAACCACGCGTTGCCGTATGGGCAGGCAAGGCAACAAAGGCGTTATTTACCAAGCTCAAGATAGATAAAGCAGGTGGGTTCATCAAGGAAAGAACGGTGGACAAGGCCAGGGATAAAATCAAGGCGCGGCAAAAGGGGTCAACGGCCAATGTTAATACGAAACCGATACCGCTTTCAGGTGACGCAGATGCAGATGCAGGCGCTAATAGACAAAACTCCGCTGCCCAAAACTTCAAAGAAAACGTACTGGGCAAACAGCTGGGTTTTGACCTCGATAAAAATGTCACCTCGGCCGCTGCCAGAGGCGCTATCAGGGGTGCCGCCAAAGGCGTAACTGCTGGGGTTGGTATTATCGGTACGGCAGATATTGCCTGTACGGTGCTCAATATCATAGCCGCCATGGGTTACATATCAAAAGCAATAGGCGCAGAGCAACTGATTGCCTTTACAACAACCTTTTTATCATCGGTTGATGGACTAAAGGCTGGTAAAGCCACCACGGCTGGTTGGCATACTGCTGGGGAGCTACTGTTTAAGGTTGACCCAAATACAGGGCAAAACGCCTTTCAGTCCTTTGGCTATGGCATGATGAGTGGAAATTTCTGGGGTGACGAGCTCGACACCATGGAGTTCAAGCTCGGTGGTGGGTTTGTGGGTGATTTGGTAGATATAAAGAACCAGGTCATCAATTTGGTATCTCCTGGCAACCCCGATGCTGTGCGCGATGCTTGCGGGGTTATTCAAAACCCATTCGTGAGAGCTGGCAGTTTAGTCGTAGGCGTTGCAGCCATGTTTGTGCCCGGGGTTAATGCTGCACAAATCGCAAAGGTCGCGGTAACTGTGGGGATAGCTATAGGGCTTTTTGCGGCAATATCATTCCTCGTGCCCGTGGTAACTAGAATGTTAACAGGCGATTTAGTTGGACCAGACACCATGGGTGGCAGTGCGGGCAACGCAATGACCTCTGGCATGGGGGCACTCTCGGGCAAAAGCGCCAACTCTTTGGGCTTTACCACCATGTCGAGAGCTGAAGCGATTTCCTTTGACATCAATATACGGCAGCCCTACCTCGCCGAGGTAAGAGAAGACGAACGGCTGGCGGCAAACCCCTGGGATATTACTAATCCGTACTCGGTGGTTGGCAGTATTGCTGGCGGACTATTTCCGTATCTCAGCGGGGTGTCATGGAAATCAAACCTTGCCAGTTTGAGCAGCCTGGCGTTTAACCCATTCAAGGTGTTTTCTTCAAGCGTCAGCGCTCAAAGCGCAGAGCGGTACTACGAGGTGTGTGACGATGATGATTACAGAGACCTCAATATTGCAACTGATCCATTTTGTAATCCTGTGTACGGACTGCCCTTGAGCCTGGCGGAGGCTGATCCTGATGATGTGATGTTGTATATGTACAACAATGGCCATATCGACGACACAGGCAGTCCAAAATCAAAATCCTACAAGGATTTCTTGGAAAATTGCGTTAACAATGCCGCCCCGATTGGTTTTTATAACGAGGAGTTAGATGACGACGACATTATGCCCCAGGAGTGCATTAGGGGCGGCGGAAAGTTCGCTTATGACGAGATGTTCTTTATCTACACCATCGACGACTCTGTGTATCAGATGATGCAATGTATTTTGGATGAAGTTGGCGAGGCGTGTTATAGCGATGGCATGTCGAGTGGGGGTGGTAGCGGAGCACAATCCGCTGGTCATATTGGTGATGGCGAATTGAGCTTGCCAGTTAAGCTAGGCACCCCAATGACAAGTCAGTTTGGGTGGCGAACACTCGATGGAGTAGCCAATCTTCACTCTGGCTTAGATTTTGGTGGAGCGTTAAACGACCCCATCTATGCGGCTGGAGCAGGAAAGGTAACAGCTGCCAACAACGGCTGTGCCAGCACGCCAAATGATGGTTGTGGTGGAGGATACGGCAACTATGTGTATATCGAGCACAGTGACAAAATAAACGGAAATACGATAGTCACCAGGTATGCACATGGAGCACAAGGCAGTGTTTCTGTAAGCGTTGGCGACACGGTTGTTGTAGGTCAAGAAATAATGAAGATGGCCAACTCTGGCTGGTCACGGGGCGTGCATTTACATTTTGAGGTTCACGTTAATAGCACGCCTGTTGACCCTAGGTCGTATTTAGGGCTCTAACAGGATAAATAGGAGGAAGAATGATTAAGGCAATAACAACTATGAGTACCCAGAAGAAGTATATTCTGGTATCAGTGATTGCCCTAGTCGTTTTGCTAGCAGTCACAATTATCCCCGCAGCACTTAACAACAATGCAAACGAAGAGCCGAACCCAAGCCCGCAGTCCCCGCCCTCATCCACTCCCAATGCCACAGTAGCTATTCAGGGCTTTGCCGAGCAAGCCGAGAACATATCTGATGATCGTATTAAGTCAATCGAAGAAAATTTGTTTGGAACTATTGCACTCAACAGTGCTAATCCAAACCCTGCTGATGCCGTAATTCGTGAGGGCAGCTACCAACAAACGGTAGCAGACGCTGCAAAACAAATCTTTCATACAACCTTTATTGTAGATATAACGAGCCTCAAACAATCGTATCGCATCAGCGACCTTTTCTCTCCACTACCCCCTGAAGTCACAGGGCTCTACGACCAAACGACCTTTGTTCGATGCCTGGACACACATGAGCTGATATACGGTGAGTTCGATTGTCAAACGCTGGGGATGGGTATATGAGGCGGGAGCTTGGCAAACACATCTCCAACTGGCGGCTGGTCATAATTGGGATGGTCTTTATATTTTCATCGGTGGTAGCAATGCCTATCGGCCTGGCATTAGCAGCCAACGAAGACGATGGCGCAAGCACCATCTCAGCTGAGATGCGAAGATACCATGAGCTTGAGCTGCCCTTTTATGGGGATGGCTGCGGTAGTGGCGAGACAGCAGGTGGCACCACTTGCAGCAGCAATAGCGACATCGAAAATGCAAAAAATGCCGACAAGTCTTTCTTTCTTGGCAGCCCTAGTGAGTTGTCTGCGGCGTGGAGTGATACAGATGAAGCATCCATGCAAAGGCTGCTCGATAACTATGGTGATCTTGCTGTTCGTCTAGGCAATAAGTACGATGTGCCCTATGTAGCCATATTGGTGCAAATGCGCTACGAAGACCCCGAATCGAGATGTGGCGCCAATAACTTTTGGGGCAATGGCTGCCCTCCTGGAACTCACGATGGTGAAGCTAGCATTAAAGCTGCAAATCTAGGTGAAGGCTTTAATGAGTATGGAAAAACGCTCACTAACGGCTATCATGATCAGGCTATAGGCATCAAAGACCCGAAAGAGTATCTCGAAAAAATCGGGCCGACTTGGGTGCAGGGCGATGTTAACGACGCAGGCTATCACTTAATTAACGAAATGAAGAAATCTGTTGATGCCTTGGCGGCCTATATAGAAAAGATAGATTGGTGCAAGAGTCTGGGCGGCGGCGGTGATTCTGCATCGGGAAGCAACAGCGGAGGCGGCGGCTCAGTGTCTCTGCCAGAAGAAACTATTGCCAAATTAGAGGCCAGTGACATCAAGGGCAAAGCCAATAGCAACAAAGCTGCATACGAGGCTGGGGCTAATGACGCTGGAATACCGTGGCAGGCAATGGCGGCTGTTCACTGGCGCGAAGCGAGCATGGATCCTAATCGGTCTATTGCCAATGGCGAGGCCTTAGGTAGAGGCACTAGCATTGATGGCCAGGCGATAGGACAGACACTGTCAGAAGATGCAGTCATTGCCGCCAACAAATTAGTTAGCATAGCAAAGAGTGTTTATGATGTAGATATTACCTCGCCCTCTGCCTCTTCGGACGATTTTGCCTGGGCATTTTTGGCCTATAACCGAGGCTATATGTACCAAGACGTTGGAGAGCCCTTTAATAAATCACCTTATGTGATGAATTACTATGACTTAGATCACTGGGATATGAAATGGATAGAGGCTGATTCGTCTTACCGAGGCAGCCGCTTAAATAACATTGCTGGCAGTGTGAATGTGCAACTAGGCGCTCTGACCGTTTTTGAGTATCTTGGTGGGGTGAGCGGCGGCGGTAGTGGTGATGATTGCGAGGTTGTGGGCGCTAGTGGTGACCTACCCACAGAAGAAGAGCTCAGGCGAGCGCTCGATAATGCGGATAGCCTCACTGATGGCTCGGCAATCAATTCTGGAAACAGCACTCCTCAGACCGTCAAGGTTGCCAAGGTGCTCTGGCATTTCTTTAAAGACGACTTCTCGGTATTGAGTACGTATGAAGGTAGCGGCACTTCTTGCCACGTTGGCTCTAGCAGAGGCATGGGCAGAGGAATAGACCTCATGATTAGCGATTACCACAATCCAGTGGTTCGCAAACGGATAGAGGCGATTGCTGAGTGGATTAGCGACAACAAGGCAATGCTTACGGTAGTGGGCGTCATCTACTACGACAAAATTTGGTATGGAGCCGCAGGAACGCCGTATAGCAGCTGGAACGCATATCACAACCTGAGCAATGATACTCAAGCGCACAGAGATCATATTCACATATCAGTAGACGGGTGCAATGGATAGGAGGGGTCGTATGGCAAACAAGAATAGTAATCAACTGAGATACAACAAACGTGCTGTTGTTTTCGTAGCAACACTAGCCGCTGTTGTTATTGCCATCATTCTCTTTACTGTTATATCCTCGCTCACTCCAGAAGCAAAAATGAAGAGGGCAATCTCTGGCGAGATTGGACGAAGCGACTTTAGCATCGGCGAGGTTGTTATCCAAGATCAAGATTGGCTATTGGTGAGAACTTCGTCGGAGGATGCATACCTAAACATTGCCTACTCTGCGCTGAAAAAGAGTGGAGGGAGTTATGAATTGGTTTTAGGGCCAATCATAGACACCCAGGGCATGACTGCTGAGGACTTCTTTTTGCTTGGAATGCCTGACTCCTTCATTAAGTACTTCTTTGGCGATGGTACACATTTTGAGTTTAATGAGTTAAGGGAGCGTCACAACCCTGGATGGATTAGCGCCGTTGAGGCAGCTATTGAGCTTTATGCTAGGAAAGAAGGGGTTAAACCTTGGAGAGTAAGCCTGGTAAAAGATAGTTATGGCTTTGACAATAGGTCTGATGATACACTCACCCCCTATAGCAGGACATCATCTTTCAAGGTGGCCTTTGATGAGAATAAAACTAAACTGAGTGTAAAAACAACTGAAGATCTCAAAATGTCAATCAAACTATTTGATGAATCTGGAAGAGAGGTTTTTTCTGCTGGAGGCTTTAATCATTTTGATAGGTTTTTGCCACTAAGGGCCAATTTGCCAGAGGGCTATGCTGCGGTTAATCCAACAGGGATGATGACCCTTGTTGATGAGAACACGCCTGATTTGACCCGCACAAACCTGCCGCCTCTAAAAGCTGGCGATGTGGTGAGTCTGCATTACGCCTGCCCCAAAACCAATCTCAACCCAGAAGACATTTGCAGGGTGTATAGATACGACTATTACTATTGACCCAAATAAGGAAGCCCCAGAGGCAGGCACATCCTGTGCCGTTCGGGGGCTTTAGATAAGAAACCCCGGAGGAGGTGACTAACGCACCTTTCGGGGGTTTCATTGATGCAAATATAGCAAGAAGAGCGCGCAACGTCAATCGCGATATGTTCAGTTCGTTGTAAAGACATCGCATTGACAATATCTTTACACTCTGCTAATCTGCTTGCAGAAAGGAAGTGATTTCTATGGCAAGTTCATCTCTCGTAAACTTTCGTATGGATAGCGATCTCAAGGCAGACATGGAAGAGACCTGTCGCGATTTAGGAATGAATATGACTACCGCGTTTACCATCTTCGCAAAGAAAATGAGCAGAGAAAAACGAATACCCTTTGAGGTGTCTGTTGATCCTTTTTACAGTGAGAGCAACAGAGAGGCGCTTGCTAAATCCATGCGCCAACTAGACGAAGGCAATCTTGTTGTTAAGACCCTTGATGAGCTCGAAGCGCTGGCCAATGAGTAAGCTGGCCTTTTCGGAAAACGCCTGGGGCGAGTACTTGTATTGGCAGCAACAAGACAAGAAGACGCTTAAGCGGATTAACGCGTTGCTTAAAGATATTGTGCGCAATGGTTACCAGTGCATTGGCAAGCCAGAGCAGCTCCAAGGCGACCTTTCTGGATGGTGGAGTGTGCGTATTGACGAGAAGAATCGCTTGGTTTTCAAGATTAAGGATAACTCCATAGAGATACTCCAGTGCAAGGGTCACTACGACGACAAGTAGCAGCTGGCTTTGGCTCTACCACTGCCAAGCTGTAGGAGCTGCACGAGTTTCAAAAGGAGAGTTTCAAAAGCCCCTCTTTCTAAATAGAAATATTATGTATTTGTGTTACAATCGTATTTATGAATCAAGCCTTTATTGATGGACAAAACCTCTACATGAACACCAAGTCGCATGGTTGGAAAGTTAACCTCGTGCGATTTAGGGTGTATCTGCGAGAGAAGTATGCTGTTGATGTAGCCTATTATTTCTTGGGTGCAGTCGATGACGAGCACCAGGAGCTCTATGAAAGTATTCAAAGGGCAGGCTTTATACTAGCTTTTCGCGAGCATAACAGAAATATGATTGGAAAAAAGAAAGGCAATGTTGACACCGATATTGTTTTTACGGTAATGGAGAAGGTAGCCGAGGGCGAAGAATTTGATAAAGTGGTCTTAGTTTCTGGTGATGGCGACTACATAAAAATGGTCAAATATCTTGTTAAGAAAGATAGGCTGGAAAAGGTTCTTGCTCCAAACCGTAAATCTATGTCCTCGCTATATAAGCCGCTAACTCCGAAATACGTGGACTTTCTCGATAGCCCAGACATCAAGCGTAAAATTGTCTTATCGGAATCAGCGTATTCAGACACGAAAAAAGCGGGTTCTTCTTAGGTATCTCTCCGTTCGAATCGCCCGCGTCGGTATACCTCTATTTAAGCAAGGTGAGCCACAAAAGTCAATAGTTTTTGCGCGCGTTTTTGCCCTTTTTGCCTACCACTGCCAGGCAATGCCTGAAAACATGCCTCCGTAAAGATCGGTGAAGGTTGTTTGGGCACTGTTGTGTTTTTCCAGGGGTAGGAGTTGTTGTTTGGTGGGTGTGCCTGGGCGCTCGAAAAAGGTCAGGTGGTTGTACTGCCAGATAATCTCTGGAACTTGCCCAATGAAAAACACCTCAAACCTTGCCTTGAGCGTTGGTTCATGAAACGCCCTGGTTTCTTCGAGCAAGATTAGGCTCGATGGATCTGCTAATTTTTCATCGGGGGACATGTTAAAGGTTAAGGTGGTAGCCTCTCCGCGCATGAGTGGTTTGTCATAGTAGAAGCGATGGCGAAGCCCGCCACTACTTGGCTCTGTCTTTACTTTTGCAGTAGTCGAGGTGACTGTCGCTGGAATAGAACTGCTTATCTCTAGCCACCCCACATCATCAACCAAAGAGATGAGCTTGTAGGTCTCCTTGGTTTCTTGCCAGAGCTTGTCTTTGACCAAGGTCTTTACCTCAACGTATTCTTGAATGGTAGCGTTATGGGGCATGACGTTTGCACTAAAAGGCAGAGGTGCCATGGTGTAGCGCGCGCTCAAAAGTTGTATGGCAAGCTCTCTGAGTGCTGCATTTTCGTGTTTGGCTATGGCGTCGGTTTTGAGACCAACTCGCTTTCCGTAAGAAATGCGGCGCTCAGATAGTTTTGGCAGGGCTGCTGTCTCATTAGTCAGGGCATAGACTGCTATGAGCAAACTAGCAGCTTGTTTGTCTGGCAGCGAGTTAATTGCAGACACAAAGCGCACCTTGAGGTCAGTGAAATCTTGACTAGCCCCACCAAGAACTGCCAAAAGCGTAGAGGCATTACGCAGGCGCGCGGCAACAAATCCCCTGTCTTTTCTCAGATACATGAGGTCTGTTATCAAATCTTCGTATATGCCACTGTTTTTGTTCATGCATCCAAGTTTAATCCAACTTTGCCACAAAGAGACCTGAGCCATTCATACTGGCTGGCAAACGTGCTTGTTTATATTCGTATGCCTTTGCTTCTTACCACTGAGGCAAAGGTAAAAGAAAAGGAGAATTTCATGGCAAAGACAACAGATTTAAGCCCCTCCCTTTTTGGGGGTGCCGCCAGAGAGTATACGGAGCTGACTGGCTTGAAAAAATGGGAGGCACGCCAGCAATGCGGCCAGATAGTCAAAGCCACTATGGCTGCCACCTTACACGAACAAGGCAGAGGACTCCTAACCTCTACCGCACTGGAAAACGTTGGAGCACTCTCAGCGCTTGAAGCGCACCTCACCCAAATAGCCCCTCAAGGTGCAGAGCGCTACCGCCATATTGTGGATGCCTATGCTCTTGGCGCTGCCCAAAAGATAGCGAGGTGGTAGAGGTGAGCTTATGCGACATAATCACTACTGCTCTCATTGCGCTCGGCGTTCTTTTCTTCGTTGCTTGCCTCACCTTAACTTGGGTGGACTCAGCATTGGAGTCTCGCCGCCGTAGGCAAAAAGAGCGCAAAGAGCGTTTGCGCCAAGAAGAAGAGAGGCTTGCTTGCAATGCGGGATTGCTGGGCTCTTTTTTTGAGCTTCATGCAGACAGTATGCAAGCGCGCCAAGCACTGATTCGTGAGTCCTTTATTGCGTCTCAGGCAAACACAGCTCAGCAATCTCCCAATAAAACTATGGAGTTTGAGGTGCTGCCTTGCGAGCCAAAATGGCGTTAAAGAGTGTATTTGAGGGCTTCTTGACAGACCTACTTGTTCATTTTACAACAGCGTTTTTTGTAGCCACAAAACTGAGTCTTTGCCCTTACGCACCTCTGTAAGCTGCTTGCACACACCTGTCTCATCGCTTGGATAAGCACGTGCCCCAACCATTTCAAAAACAAGCGTTATGCGTTGCAATAGATAGCAAGGCCAACGCAAGCAGAGCAAAGAATAACTGGCCTTGAAGAAAGGACACGCAATGCCAACAACAACTATCACGAAGTACAAAACCATTATGGCTGACCCGCCTTGGGAGACAGAACAACACGGAGCTCGGCGAGGAGCAGTGCACCACTATAAGCTTATGAGCGTAGACGAGATTAAGGCCATGCCCGTAAGTGAGCTGAGTGCAGACGATGCTCACTGCTGGCTCTGGGTCACAAATGCCTCGCTTCGCTATGGCTATGAGGTGCTTGAAGCCTGGGGCTTTACACCAAGAAGCCTGCTTACCTGGATAAAGCCACGCATTGGCCTTGGTCAGTATTTGAGAAATAGCACCGAACACCTCATGTTTGGCACAAAGGGAAGCGCTCCGCTTAACTACAAAGGGCAGCCCACGTGGATGTTTGCACCTTTGCAAGAACACAGCCACAAACCAGAAGAGCAGTTTGCCGTCATTGAGCGTATCTCAAATGCGCCTTACCTTGAGCTCTTTGCCAGGCGGCCTCGCCAGGGCTGGGACATCTGGGGTAACGAAGTAGCCTCTGATATAGAGCTGGCAAGATACCCTGTGCCGCGCTACTCAACAAAGTATGGGCGCTACATGCAAAGGCAGGCAGCGCTGGGAGATCTTAGCCGCAGCCTGAGTAACACCAAGACGGAGGCGATATGAATGAGCGAAAGACCTCTATTGAAACGAGTGCTCACGGCAGTGCTCATGATTTCTGCAAGTGTGTGGCTTGTCAGCTGGAGCTTGAGCCAACTCGCACAAATCTGGTGGATGCTACTGCTTGTAGCAGTGCTGGCAGCTTTGGGGCTTTTAGGGTATCGCCTGTGGCAAAACAGGCGTTGGTAGAAATGGCAAGAAAGGCAATTATCATGGACAATGCGCAAAACAACAACTCAAGTGAGACTCCCATACAAAAGTCACGTGGCACAGCCCAACCACAAAAAGACGCCGCAAATGGCAACCGTACAAAGGCTGCCAAGATGGGACGCCCTGCTTCGAGCAGTACTGTGTACTTAGTGCCTCAGTTTAGAGACCCCCTAGATATTGAGCTTTTGGGCAAGGCGCTCATTTCCATTGCTATGAAGCTGCCGCCACCTGAAGAGGGCGCAGGCGAGCGCTCTGATGGTCGAGAGCTAGGCGGCAAGGAGCTTAGCAGCCAGCAGCCAGCAGGAGCAAAAGATGCCTTGGAAGACTGAGCCTCTTAGCTGGTTAGAAATCTTTTGGCCGCGCCCGCTCGAAGAAAAGAAGGTATTAGAGCTGCTGACACACCTTGCAACCCTGGCGCGCAGAGGGCAGATTGTCTTTGAGGTAAGGTGTGCAAAGGCAAGAGTGCGCTATGTACTAGGAGCGCATGACAGTGTGCTTTGGAGGCTTAAGGCTTTGCTGCAAGGGCTCTGTAGTGAGCTGCGCTTTGCGGGCAAGGTAAAGCGCGCAGACATGATAGCAGCCAAAAGCATCAAGCTTTCTAGCAAGGGGCTTGCAACCAATACACACAACCAAGAGGCACTGGTGAGAGCCATCTTGGCAGCTTTAGCACAAACCAGGGCAACTGGCGCAGAAACTGTTTTGCAAATTGTACTCGGCGCTTCTTTTGCACCCTCTATGCTGGCAGCCAAACCCGCTAACCCTTCTGCCACATGGCTTGACTACTTGCGCGGCTCTGTGCCGCCTCCGTCTTCTGAGTCGATAAGCTTACAAAAAGACAGAGTGGCACACCATGGCTTTGCACTTGCCATGAGGATTGGTGCTCTCGCCAAGGAAGGCGCTTGTCCCTCTCCCACAAAAGCACAAAGTCAAATGCGTGCGGTCTTTTGTGCCCTCAAGGTTGCAGAAAGCGCAGGGGTGAGGCTGCGTGCTGCCACAGACAAGCCACAAAACCTAAACCTTGCCACATGCCCCTGGTTTTATCCGATGCGGCTTTCTGTGAGAGAGCTGGCTGGCTTTTTGGCCTGGCCTATCGGAGACACTGAGCTACCAGGTACTGCCTCACTAAATCCTAAGATTTTGTTTTTACCAACATGGTATAAAGCCGAGACGCGCTCTTTTGGACTCAGCTCTGGCTTTGCAGGAAAGCGCCTTTGCCTTGGCATATCGGCTCGTGACAGCCTTGAGCATACTGTTTTACTTGGGCCTACAGGTGCAGGTAAATCCACCGCCATGTTAAACCTCATCTTGGCAGACATCGAAGCTGAGCGAAGCGTGTTAGTCATTGACCCTAAACACACCTTAGTGGGCGATATCTTAGAGCGCATACCTGATAAAAGAAAAGATGAAGTGGTCGTCATTGACCCCACTGACACCAGGCCTGTGGGCTTTAACCCTCTCGCTGATAGAACCCAGCACCCCTCACTGGTAGCAGACGGAGTCCTCACCGTGCTCCACGATGTATTTGCTGACTTTTGGGGTATCAGGACACAAGATATTTTATCTGCCGCACTCCTCACCTTGGTGCACTACGGGCAAGCTCATGGCGGAAATACCTCACTGGTTTGGCTGCCTGCCTTGCTGACGGACGCTCAGTTCAGGCATAAAATTGTGAGCAAGGTAGCAGCCATAGACCCTCTGGGCATTGGAGCTTTTTGGGCAGGCTTTGAAGCCTTAAGCCAAGCAGAAAAAAACCAGCACATTGCCCCAGTATTAAATAAGATTCGCCAGTTTTTATTGCGCCCGCAGCTTAGAGCAGTCTTAGGGCAAAGCAAGCCTCAGTTTAGCTTGAACGACCTCTTTGATAAAAGGCGTATTGTGCTCGTGCCTTTGAATAAAGGAATTATTGGCAAAGAGGCTGCCAGGCTTTTGGGCTCATTTATCGTCATGCAGCTTTGGACGCTTGCCCTTGGCAGAGCCAACAAATCTCCCGAGCAGCTACACATAGTAAACGCCTATATAGACGAGGTGCAAGACTATCTCTCACTACCTACCGACTTGGCTGACGCTCTCTCTCAAGCAAGAGGGCTAGGAGTGGGGCTAACCCTTGCCCACCAATACCGCGCTCAACTGCCTCCAGCTCTTAGAGCTGGAATAGACACCAACGCAAGAAACAAGATTGTCTTTGGGCTTGGCGCAACTGATGCAAGAGAGATGGCTGCGATGGCAAAGGCAGAAGGGCTCTCTGCCTTAGACTTTGAGCTTTTGCCTCGCTTTGGAGTCTATGCGAGCTTACAACAAGGTGGCAGGGCAACAGGCTGGATTTCTGGCTCTACCAAGCCTGCGCCACCAACAACCAGCTTAGGCGTGGAGATAAAGGCTTTAAGTCAGGCTCGCTTTGGCCAAGACGCCAAGCTCATTGAGCAAGAGTTTTTGGAGCTGATGGGCTATACACGCGCTCATGCAAAGACAGGCGGTTTGCAGGCAAATGCCACGCAGGCAAGTGAGGCGCAGGCTAGTGGAGTTCAGCCTGGCAAGGCACAAGATACGCCCATTGGGCGAAAGATGAGGGGCAGAGATGATGCGGATACATAGATTGTTTGGCAGCAGGGCTGATTGTCGCATCGGCTGTCGCATCGACCGACGCATCGCGTTGGCTATTTGTGCGCTAAAGCAAGGGCTACAAGCACAAAGTTGGGCTTTTTGGGATATGACTGACTTAGCGTCTGCAAAGACGCTAAGTAACCCAGAAACCTCCAGGTTTCTGGGGATTGAGCCTAAGGAGGCGTACCTATGAGCATTGAGCAAAGGGGAGTAAAACAGCCACGAAAACTGATTGGCAAAAGCGAGCTTGAGTCCTTACTTGAGCGCACAGGAGAGCGTGACAGAGCGCTCCTGCAAGCTTTAGAGGACTACCGCTTTTTGCTCACCAGTCAAATTCAAAGGCTCTACTTTAGGCAAGCTGCAAGCAAGCTTGCGGCTCTTAGAGCCACCAACCGCTGTTTGCTCAAGCTGGAGGGCTGGGGGCTGCTTACCACGCTCAGGCGAAGAATTGGCGGGGTCAGAGCTGGCTCAGGTTCATATGTGTGGACGCTTACGCCAGTGGGGCATAGACTGCTTGAGCTGCTGAGTAAACCCAGTCAAGAAAAGGCTACGCGCAAGCGCCTCTATGAGCCCTCTCCCTTCTTTGTGCAACACACCTTGGCGGTTGCAGAAGTGGCTTTGCGCCTCACAGAGCTGGCTGTAAGCAAAAAGATCGGGCTTATAGAGCGCCAGGTAGAGCCTGATTGCTGGCGAGACTATGTTAATGCTGGTGGCACGGTGGCTACACTGCGCCCCGATCTCTGCTGCGTCACTATTGCAGATGGCGGCAAGGCCGTCTATGAAGACCACTGGTTTATAGAAGTTGACCTGGCCACTGAGTCTCCTGTGGTAGTTGTCCGCAAATGCCAGCAATACCTGGCCTACATGAAAAGTGGCGAAGAACAAAAGGCCAGGGGAGTCTTTCCTCTCATTGTTTGGGTCGTACCTGATGAAAAACGCAAAGCCTCACTGGAAGCACACATTGCCAAGGAGCTCCCTCAAGATAAGAGCCTGTTTATCTTGGCCACACTTGAGCAGTTTGAAAAACTCGTCTTACAAGGAGCGCCCTGTGGATAAGTTCTCAAAGCCAGCTGTCTACTGGGGCAAAGTGAATAATTATGACAAATACGGACTTGATTCTGAATACAATCGGAGTTATAACAGAGTATAAGTGAATAATAAGCAGTAAGGAGAATATCATGACCACACCAAGCAGCCACGCTACACAAGGCTCAGAGAGCACGCTCATACTAAAGCGCGCGGTATCGTATTTGAGGGTATCCACACGCGGACAAGGCGAGAGAGGCGGCGGTGATGACGAGGGCTTTTCCATACCTGCCCAGCGCGAAGGAAATAAACGCAAGTCCTTTGCGCTTGGCGCTGGCATAGTCAAAGAGTTTATTGACCGCGGTGCAAGTGCCAAGTCTGCCGACCGTGGTGACCTCAAAGACCTGTTGGACTACATTCAAGAAAACCCCGTGGACTATGTCATCGTCAATAAGGTGGACAGATGGGCGCGCAACAGAGCTGATGATGTGCAGCTTACCCAGGCGGTCAAGGAGGCTGGCGCAACCTTGGTGTCAGCCACCGAGGATATAGACAATGAAACGCCGCATGGAATGTTGCTCCACGGCATACTGGCCTCAATCTCTGAGTTTTATTCAAGAAATCTTGCAAGCGAGGTGGTTAAGGGCATGAGCCAAAAGGCTCAGTTGGGGGGCACGCCCAGTCTTGCGCCACTGGGTTATCGCAACGTGCAAGAGCGGGATGAACTAGGCCGCGAAATGCGCTATGTCATTGTTGACGAAAAACGCGCACCGCTCATACGGCTAGCATTTGAAATGTATGCCACGGGAGACTGGACTGGCAAGTCATTGGCTGAGTACTTGGCTAAGCGGGGGCTTTCCAGCCGTGAGACCGCACGAAAGCCCTCTAAGCCCGTTGACTACAGGATGGTCTATGCCATGTTTAGAAACCCTTACTACAAAGGCATCGTCACCTATAGAGGTGTTCAGTATGATGGCAAACACAAAGCTCTCGTAGATGATGCCACCTGGCAAAAAGTGCAAGAAGTGCTTGCCGACCATAGGAATGGCGAGCGCACCAGAAAGCACCCTCACTTCTTAAAGAGTACGCTGTACTGCGGACTTTGCGGCAAGCGTCTACTGGTGCATAATGCCAAGTCTTCTTCTGGGATGTATTACCCCTACTTTACCTGCTCTGGCAGTTATACCAGGAAAGAAACAGGAGAGGGAGCTTGCATTCAACGCGCAGTATTAATTTCTAGAGTTGAAGATGAAATGGCAAAGCTCCATACGCACATTGGCCTTTCGGCAGAGCAGCGCAGGCTGCTCGAAGCGTGGCTGATGACCGAAGTGGAAAATATGAACAAATCCGCCATAAAAGAAATAGCAGACTTGGAGACCCAGCAAAAGCGGCTGAATAATGAAGAGGCCAAGTTGCTGCAAGCCCACTATGCAGAGGCTGTTTCCATTGATCTGCTCAAAAGCGAACAAGCCCGCATTGCTAAGTCCTTGGCAGACATTGGAGCTAGGGTTGAGCGCTTAAAAAGCAACATTGAAACAGTGCGGAGCAAGTTGCTCATGGCCTTGGACTTGGTAGAAAACTGTGGGCAAGTCTATGAGCTAGCCAATCAGCAGGGAAAGCGTAAGCTGAACCAAGCTCTGTTTGAGCGAGTGTTAGTTAATGGAGACGGTACGCTTGACCCTGAATATAAGGAAATTGTTGGCTTGTTTGTTGATCAAAAGCTTCGTAGAGCATTATGGGACGCCGAGGTCGGTTCTAGCTTGGAGACAGCCAGCCGAGCTACTGAAACAGCCTCTATGGAGGAGGGGGAAACAAGCTTTGCCTACACTCCGCCCAATGCAACAACAAGCTCCTCCGCCCCTGGTAAATCCCCCAAATACAAGAAGCCCATGCTTGCTGGGCTTCAACAGTCCGTAACTCGCTTAATCAACTCACGCTTTTTTAATCCGTGTTTAAGTAAGGAAGTTCTGGTCGGGTTGACAGGATTTGAACCTGCGACTTCTGCGTCCCGAACGCAGCGCTCTACCAAGCTGAGCCACAACCCGACCTTGCTGCCTCTCCCTCCTTGCAAAACCGTTCTCCGCACTAAGGGCAGCGTTGCAATCCTACCATAATGAGGCTCTGTGCAACAGGGGCATGGACACTAGGAGCCACGCAGACAGCAAGGGCAGCAAGGAGTGCCAGGGGTGAGACAGAGGGCGGTACTGTGTCCCACCCGTCCTCTTTTCCACCCCTGACACTCCTCAGCAGTTCCCAACCTGGCGCTCCCGTCCCCTTGGTGCCCCTCAGCAGTCTCCCAGGAAGGCACCTGACTGTCTTGACCAGAGTCTTGCGTATTCACCGCCAGCTTCTACGAGCTCGGCGTGGGTGCCGTCTTCTACAATGCGCCCCTCGCTGAGAACGATGATGCGATCTAGTGAGGCAACCGTTGAGAGGCGGTGCGCTACTACGATGGAAGTACGATCTTTCATCAGGTTGGCCATGGCGTCCTGGATGAGTTTTTCGCTCTCGGAGTCAAGGGCAGAGGTGGCTTCATCCAGCACCAAGATGGGCTCATCGGCAAGAATGGCGCGCGCAACTGCAATACGCTGGCGCTGCCCGCCGCTGAGCTTGACTCCTCGCTCGCCCGTGATGGTCTCAAACCCCTTGGGCAAAGCTTCGATGAACTCGAGGGCGTTGGCCTTATGGGCGGCAGCACGAATCTCATCCAAGCTTGCATCTGGGCGGCCATAAGCAATGTTTTCGCGCACCGTACGATGAAAGAGCAGGGGCTCTTGGGGCACGTAAGCAATATTTGAGCGCAGGCTTACCTGCGTTACGCTGGCTATGTCTTGACCGTCTATAAGAATCTGGCCTTCTTGCAAGTTTGAGAGGCGCAACAATAGCGTGGTGAGAGTGGTCTTGCCCGAGCCGCTTCTTCCTACAAGGCCTACTCGTTGCCCGGCGGGAATATGCAGCGTAAAGCCTGAGAAGACCTTTGTTGAGAGCCCATCTTCTTCCACATAGGCAAAGCTCACATTCATAAAGTCAATGGCACCAGTGCCTACCTCTATCTCGGATGCACCGGGGGCATCGCTCACCAGTCTTGGCTCGTCGAGGATTGCCGTCATGGCAGATGCCTCACCAAAGCCACGGTACACAGAAGCAAAGGTCATATTGAGTCTGTTGAACTGCATGCAAAGAGCGCTGGTATACGTAAAGGCCATGACCAACGTGCCAGCGGTAATGCCAAACCAGGCGCTGCCGCCGGTAACCAGAATGACCATACAGGTCATGATGCACACAATGATAAAGCTGGTGACCCCTCCCCTAAAAGTAGCTGAGCGCATACGCCGTGACCCTGCAACAAAAACATCGTTATTGACCTCGTTGAATATGCCCCGCTCGTAGGCCTCTCGTCCATAAGACTTGACTGCCAAAATATTGGTGATTGAGTCAGAGAGCTCACCAGAGAGAGCATTTTGCGCAGCAGCTGTAGCGGCGTTGAGCGGCAGTATCTTCTTAAAAAGCAGCCACGCCGCAACCGTATAAATGGTCAACAGCAGGGCAAGTACTGCCACATACAAGGGCAGCGGCACTGCCAGTATTACCAGGGTAAAGACAGCGGTTAGAGCAATAGGAACTACAGCATACACAAGGTTTTCTACCAGTATGGCATAGCCGCTGATGAATTTTTGTGTCTGCGATACCAGCGAGCCGCCAAAGCGCGCCGCATGAAAGGTCATGGATTGATTGGAGAGCGTGTCAAAGGTACTGGTGGCCAGGTCGTAGTTGGCAAGAATCTCAAGCTTCCAAACACTGTAGTCTTGCACTTTTGAACAGGCCTGACCTACCAAGTTGATACCTACCAAGGCAAGGATATAGGGAGAGTAGGCCTGTAGGATGTTTTCTTCAAGCCAAGGGGGTTCAGCGGTGAGCTTGTCTACTATCATGCCCATTACAAAAGGGTTACCAAACGTAAGAAGCCCCACAAAGCCCAGAGTTGAGAGCATCCCCAGTGCAAAGAACGCCCAGTGCTTGCGTGTTACCGCCCAGTAGTAGTGCAACGTGCGGCGTGTAATTGATGCTTCCTTTTTCTTACTCATGAACCTGCCTTTCTTCTTTGAAGTCTCAGTGTACACCTATTTGCCTACTTGCACTCTACCTGGAGCCTGGTCACACATGAGGCTGTAACATAAGCCGCTTTTGGACAGAGGGCAATGGCACTGCCAGTGCCCTATGATATAATTGCGCATTCGGAGTATTGGGAAGGACTTTAAAGAGACAGGCTTTCATGCAACTTCTCTTAGGTAAAAAAACAAAGATTCTCGTACTTACCCTTGTGGTGAGCTTGACAGTTGGTCTTATGTCCATGCAGGCTGCTTGGGCTACCGACGAGGTCGCCGTAAATGCTCCCTTCCCTAATATCATCGAGAGCCAGGCGCAGGTTGACGAGGCGTCTGTGCGATTTGACGAGGCCACTACGCAGATTGCAGAGCTCAAAAAAGAAATTGACCTGCTGAGCGACAGGATTGACACGATTCAAGAAATATTGCCCGAAGCACGCGATCTCTCGGATCAAGCGGCGCGCGATTACTACCGTATGCTTTCTGCCTCAAACCCCTTCTTGGAGATGGTTTTTGGTGCTACGTCGCTTGCAGAGTTCTTTGCCAAGGTCGAGTATTCTACACGTTTGAACCAAAGCTGTCTTGACAATATCACCAGCCTTTCGAGGCTTTCTGACGAGCTGGAAGACAGTCGAGTTGAGCTGGATGAAAAGATGGTTGCACTGGAAGATGAGCGGCTGCGCGCAGAAGAAGCGCTCATTGATGCCCAAAACGCTCGCTTGGCTGTTGAAGAAGCCGCGCGGCACATATCTGAGATTACCTCAACAGCAACGGCAGAAGTAGCTGCAGCAGTGGCAAACGGGACACACGTTCACGCAGATCCTCTGTTTCCTGGCATGTCCGGGCTCCCCTCAGCAAAGCAGGCATTTGTTGATCTTTGGTCGCCACGTATTGATGACTATCTGGCAGGCTCCCCCTTGGCTGGGTATGGTTACGCCTTTGCAAATGCTGCCTATGACTACAATGTTGACCCTCGTTGGAGCCCCGGTATTTCCTGCAAAGAGAGCAGCAAGGGTCGCTACTGCTTTAGGGCTTATAACGCTTGGGGTTGGGGACAAGTAAACTGGCCAGACTGGCAAACTGCCATCTACGAACACGTGTTGGGTTTGTCCCTTTACTACGGCTATACCATATCAGAGGCAGCAGCTAAAAAGTATTGTCCGCCTAATTGGTTGGAATGGTACAACGATATTTCCAGCGATATGACCCTTATTTAGTAGGCGGCTGAGGCCAGTATTGCAGTTGATTTGGAAAGCTATCCGGATACCTCTCTGATTAACGCCTACTATTTGCCCAGACACTTGATGATAGTTGACTCAGCGCACAGCGTATTACTAGTCAGACTGTAGTCCGTCATTGCGGCCTCCGAGCCGCAATCTAACCATAATGCGTCTCAGATTGCGGGTCAAGCCCGCAATGACAAATTGGGTCTGATCAGTAACCCCAGCGTACAGCATTGACTCGGAGTGCTATCAGAGTGCTGGTTCTGCCAGCGCCCTGTGATATAATTGTATATTCGAAGAGTAACGATAGAACTTCAAGAGACAGGCTTTCATGCATCTTCTCTTAAAGAAAAAAGTAAAGATTCTTGTACTTGCCCTTGTGGCCAGCTTGGCGTTTGGTCTTTTGCCCACGCAAGCTGCTTTGGCTACCGACGAGATTACCGCAGACACTCCCTTCCCTAATATCGTAGAGATCCAGGCACAGGTTGACGAGGCATCTGCGCGGTTTGACGATGCCACTACACAGATTGCAGAGCTCAGAAAAGAGATCGAACTCCTGAGCAATCGCATCGACACGATACAAGAGTGTTTACCCGATGCGCGCGATCTCTCGGATCAAGCGGCGCGCGATTACTACCGCATGCTCTCTACTTCTAACCCCTTCTTAGAGATGGTACTTGGCGCTACCTCGCTCACAGAGTTCTTTGCCAAGGTCGAATACTCTACGCGCCTTAATCAGAGCTATATTGACAATATCACCAGCTTAACAAGACTTAATGACGAGCTGGAAGGCAATCGAGGCGAGCTGGAAGGCATGATGGTTGCACTGGAAGATGAGCGGCTCCGCGCTGAAGAAGCGCTGATTGACGCCCAAAACGCTCGCTTGGCTGCTGAAGAAACAGCTCGACTGATTGCAGAGGCTACGGCAGCAGCAACGGCAGCAGCTGCGGCTGCAGCGGCGGCTGCGGAGGAATCACACGTTCCAGCGGCTCCACTGCCTCCGAGCTTTCCTGGCATGCCCGAGTCTCCCTCAGACAAGCAGGCCTTTGTAGACCTTTGGACTCCGCGCATTGATGCCTATCTGGCTGGCTCGCCTATGGCTGGTTTTGGCTATGCCTTTGCAAACGCTGCTTTTGACTACAATGTAGATCCTCGCTGGAGTCCTGCCATTGCTTGCCTCGAGAGTAGCAAAGGTCGCTACTGCTTTAGGGCTTATAACGCCTGGGGCTGGGGACAAGTAGACTGGCCAGACTGGGAAACCGCCATATACGCGCATATCCGCGGCATGTCTACTGGCTATGGTTACACTATATCCGAAGCAGCAGCCAGAAAGTATTGCCCGCCTAATTGGGCGCATTGGTATACAGTTATATCCAGCGAAATGACCCGCATCTAACCTTTCGCATAACCTCGTCCCAGACCACTACGCTACGCTACGCTACACAGCTGACTTGCTCCGCCTGTTTCGCTCGCTTCGTGACTGGCCCCTCTCCCCATAAGCCCCTTACTTTGCCCAGTGAACTTTACGTTGCCACAGCAGTGGCACCTTGACGCTTCCTACAACCCTAGGGCTTTTTTGAGGCCGGCTACTCTTCTTCTGGATACGGGCACCTTTTGCTCCTCGCCTGCCAGGGTGAGTTGTAGTGTGCCGCCGCTCACGGGCATGATCTCATCAACGCAATCGAGGTTCACAAGATAGCGGCGATGGACTCTGAAGAAATTGTAAGGCTCAAGCTTCATCTCCAGTTGCGCAAGTGAGACCGTAGAAAGGTATCTGTCGGTAGTCGTGTGAAGATACGAGTAGTCATCCTTTGCCATGATAAAGCGAATCTTGTCGGTAGCAACCAAAAGCTTCTTACCGCCCTTCTCTACAGGAATGCGTTCCATCTGCACGCCTTTTGAGTTGGAGGCGAGATACTTCTTGGCTTTAGAGAGAGCCATTTGCAGTCTCTCGGTTTGCACGGGCTTAACGAGATAGTCAACTGCATTAACATCAAAGGCCTTTGCCGCATGCTCACTATAGGCAGTAACAAAAATCACTGCGGGGGGATACTTGAGACTACCCAGTGCATCAGCAAGCTGAAGTCCGGAGGCTCCAGGCATCTGGATATCCAAAAACATCAGGTCGCCGCCATGCTCTTTGAGCTGCTCAATGGCCTCTCTTACATTGCTGGCCTCAGCAACCACTTCGACCTGCCCTGTTTCATCCAAAAGAAAATGGAGCTCGCTTCTGGCAGGAGCTTCATCGTCAACTATTATCGCTTTGATCATATAAGACCACCTTACAAGACTCTCTGAGGCCCAAGTTTAAAATGATACGAGTGCCCACGTTGACTTCTGATTGTACCTCAAGCCTGGCGTTAATACCAAAAAACCCTTCGAGCCTTTCGGCGACGTTCTTGAGAGCAATGCCCACACGGTCGTGACCTATACGCTCAAGCGCCCGCTCTTGTGTGGATTCGGACATGCCCACACCGTCATCTTCTACAATAATGATTGTTTGTCCATCGATTACTCTGCCCCTGATGCACACATGAAGCGGCTCTCCCTCTCGTCTTCCGTGAGCCACCGCATTTTCTACCAGTGGCTGAATGATAAAAGCAGGCACGCTGATGCTAAGCATGTCTTCGTCCACCTCAACCTTCACAAAAATCTGGTCTGCACCAAAGCGGGCTTTCTCAAATCCAAAGTAGCGCAGCGTCTGAGTAATCTCCCAGTCCAGTGTGGTTTCGTCCATTGAGCCCTCAAGGGTCTGGCGATAAAAAGTAGCAAACTCCCGAAGTAAAATGCGGGCATGCTGAGGATTAGTGCGGATAAGAGAGGCAATGGTGTTGATGGTGTTATATAAGAAGTGAGGGTTAATCTGTGCTTGCAGAGCCTTGAGGTTCATCTTTGCAGCCAGCTCTTTTTGATACTCAAGCTCGGCGAGCCTGAGTTGCATTTCCAAAAGGCCACCGAGACCTTCGGCCATGGCGAGCTGATTGGCGTTAATTTGGCGAGGGTTCCTGAAATAAAACTTGAGAACGCCTACTACCTCTCCTTGTTGAGAAAGCGGCACACAAATAGCCGCTTGCAAAGACTCAAACGCCTGTGGCGGACCAATTTCGGCATAAGAGCGAGCTATTTGGATCTTGCCCTCTTCAATGGCGCGACGGGTGGCGGCTGTGCGGATAGGGCTTCCGATGCGATGCGAGTTCATCTCGCGCCCAAAATATCCGAGAATCCTCTCTCTGTTTGTAATGGAGACTGCGCTGGCCTCGGTAGCTGGCAAAAGCAGCTTGCAAACCTCTTGAGCGCTCTCTTCTTTGAGACCCTTTTGCATATACGGAAGTGTTTGTGCTGCCAGCTTGAGTGTTCGCTCACTTTGTCGTGCGCGTAGGCGGTCTGGGTTTACGCTGATGAACACAAAAATCAGCAGTAATATGATGGCGGCCAGCGCAAAGAGGGCAACAATGCCTGGGTGAAAGTTAACCAGCACCGCCGCAATAGTTATCATCAACAAAACCGCAGAAGCGATGATAACTATAACTTCTATTATAGAAAGACTTCGATTCATTCGATAATTCTATCATGTTCCGTTCTTAAACCTACTAACTGCTATACTTGCCTTGGTAGCACCGTCGGGTCCTGCTGCTGAGTTTTTTTATTCGTTGCCCGAGCACATCAGCACTTTGAGTCAGACTCTGTGTGAGCGTGCAGACCTATTGAGGAGAATTCTATGAGTTACCCGTCCGACCGTGCGCTTTCTGTGCGCACAGCCAGCATAGCCCAAGCTGGAATTATTGCTGCAATCTATGCCTCACTCACCCTCATTACACTTACGCTTTTGGGAGGCCTTGCTTTTGGGCCGATACAGTTGAGGATATCCGAAGCAGTTTGTGTGCTGGCTCTCTTTACCAGAAATGCAATTCCTGGGCTCACTATTGGCTGTGTTCTGGCCAATCTCATAGGCATTGCGCTGTTTGGCAGTGGGGTCTTGGGGCTGCTCGATGTAGTAGGCGGATCGACTGCTACTCTTTTAGGTGCCTGGTGGTGTTGGCGCATGCGACATAACGTAGGCATTGCGCTGCTTGGGCCTGTAGTAGCCAATGCCCTTATCGTCTCTGCCTATCTCCCTCTCATTTTGGCAGCCCTGGGTTTTTATACCATACCTTTTTTGGAGATTTCGCTCGTAGAGAGTTATCCCCTCATGTACCTCTTTGGCGTCGTAGCAATTGGCCTGGGACAAGCGCTCGTAGTCTACGGTCTTGGACTGCCTTTACAAGCCGCGCTCAGAAAAACTGCTCTGTTTGGGCAATGACGGCGCGAGAAGCATAAGTGCAAGAGGCAAGAAAGGCGCACAACAGGGTGCATAAAAACTGCACAGGGGTGTAATGGGACAGAGGGGCTAGTGTCCCAAACGCCACAGGGGAACTTGGGACACCAGCCCCGTCCCTCTGTCCCATTACAGCCCTGTTGACACCTTTGCTTTGTTAAGCTTACTCTGCCTCTTGGGCGTAAGCCTTTCCTTTGCGGTGGGCGAGAATTGTTGTGCCGGCCATGATGGCAGACAGTATCATCATTCCTATCCAGATGGGAGTCCAGCCAATGGACTCAAAGAGTGCTTCTACGACCATGGGGCCCGATGCTATGCCTAGCCCGTAGAACAGGCTCACAATACCAAAGATGGTGGCGTAGTCTCTCACGCCTACAATCCTGGCCGTGAGGTAAGGCGGCGTAACCGTGGACATAGAGGCAACCAGTCCAAACACCGCACCAAAGGCATAGGCAATGACAATGTTAACGTCTTGGGCAAAGATGAGCAGTGTGGCACATCCAATGAAACAGAGCAGGCAGTATACTTGGCTAAAGGGAACCCCCCTTTTGTCGTAGAACCAGCCAAGAATCAAGTTGCCAAAAATCTGCACAAACAAACCTATGGAAAAGGCCATGGTGGCTTCAGAAAGCGTATAGCCCATGTCGGTGAGATAGGTAGAGATATTGTTTTGGACGCCAATGTTGGCAAAGCCGATGATGAAGCAACTCAGCGCAAGCAGCCAAAAAGAGCTCGTCTTAATAAATCTTCCAAGTTTGATGCCAGCCTCAATTTCTGAAGAAACCGCCATGTCCTCCGACACTACCCCGTAGGGCAGCAGTCCTTTTTCTTTGGGGTGACTTCTTACGATGAGCAGTGTTACCGGAATGGATATTACAGCGGCAAATATTCCCTGCATCATGTATGCCTCAGACCATCCCTGGGTCGTGACCATGAATTCAGTAGCCTGAACAAAGATCAAGCCGCCTACAACGCTTCCGGTAAAGGCAATGCCGGTAGCCAAACCCTTCTTTTCGTGAAACCAGTTATTAATGAGGATGCCACAAGGAACAAGCGAAATGCCGCTGGCACCCAAACCAACCAATATCGAACACAGGTAGAGCTGCCAGAGCTCGCTGCTTAAAGACCAGCCAAAAATGCCGAGCGACATTACCACCGCATACACTGGCATGATCTTGCGCATCGACAGCTTTGAGTAAACCTTGCCTGCTATGGCGCCTCCCACAAGGTTAGCCAAAACCGCAATGGTAAAGATGAGTTGGATGCTTCCACCCTCCTCGCCACCAGCGCCAAAATGTTCTCGCAAGGCAGGCACGAGAGGATTAAAGCAATTGATGAGAATGCCGATAGAAACTGCCATGAGAAGAAAACACGCCGCTACAATGAGCCAATGATACTTGTGGTTTTGCTGTGTCATAATCTTAACCCTCGATTCTTAGAGAACTGTTCGGAAAAAACTCTGTCCACGCCCAAAAGCAATTACGGCAGTAGTGTAACAGAAATATTGCCTTTGTGAGTCCTCGGTATCGTCTTCAGCTCGTCCTCAGTTCACGCTGCCTGTGATATTATGGCTCCAGGTGTTACAGGTCAAGCAGTAGTCCAACACTTTGGCCTCTGAGCTGCAGTCCTACCAGCACAAGAGAGGATTGCTCATCATGTTGGGGTGATGTTGCTGGATGTACCTTGTAACCTCCAAGTGCCGTTTTGGGTTATTGCTCTTAAGGAGGCTGCTTTTATGAAAATACTGGAGACATTTGACGGAACACTACTGGCAAACGAAGACAAGTTCCAAGATCCCTTTTTCCAACGATTCCAACTAAAGAAGCGCACTATTGCACTCACTGATGACTTTGAGAAGGAGTACAGTTTTCCCACTTTTTATGGCGACGTAACTTGTTGCCAGGCAATCTTTCTCTGCTCACTCGATGCGGCTCAAGCACTTATGCCACACCCCGCAGTGCAACCGGTGCGGGCAAAGAAAAAACATGCCGTGCTGGCAGTGTCTTGCTACGAGTATAAGAATGTGCTTGGCATACCGCCTTACAACGAGATTGCCTTTACGCTTGCGGTGGAGGTAGAAAAAGAGAAGAGCCCTGTACTGCTTCCCCTGATGAAGAACAGCTTTAGCGGCTACTTTGTGTTTTCGATGCCGGTAACTTCTCGAGAGAACTGTCTACGTGGCAATGTCATTTGGGGTCTGCCCAAGGTGACCCAGGAAATCGACATTGATGTCTCTGGTAACGAAGCGCTGGTCAAGGCGTATGAAGAGGGCACTGAGTACTTTAGCCTGAGAGTGCCCAAGGCTGGAAAGCTCACTCCCATGGATGAAACCACCTACCTGTTTCCCAAGTTAGATGGGGTTGTACATAGGGCCGAAACGAATTTCAAGGGTGATTTCTTGATTGACAAAAACCTGGGGGTTCTACTTGGCCCCAACAAGGCTGCTGACAAACCCTTCTTTACCCTTGGCGATACACCTTGTGGGCAAGTCTTAAAGGATCTGCAGATGAGCCCTAGGCCGCTGCAAACCCGCTATGTGGAGCATATGACAGCGTGCTTTGATTACTACGATGAATCTTACGAGCTCGTATAAAGGAGAGAGAGATGAAGACTGTTATTATCGGAGCAGGAGCTGTAGGTGGCTGTCTCGGTGGCTGGCTTACAGAAAAGTACGACGATGTTTACCTGATTGACCAGGGAGAGGTTGCCAAGAACCTGAAAGAAAATGGTATCACCCTCTACCAACAGTTCCAAGAAGATGCCAAGAAGAACATATCGGTTAAGGTGGTTGACAGCCTCAGCGAAGTAGAAAACCCCGATGTCATCGCCATTGCAGTTAAGAATTACAGCCTTGAGGATGTGGCAAAGTCTGTGGCAGACCAGATGACGGGCTCGCCTATTATTCTTGGCCTACAGAATGGTGTTTTAAACCAAACCGTGTTGCCCAAGTACTTTGAGAAGGTCATCTATGGAGTAGTTGAGTTTAACGCCTGGTTTGACAAGCCTGGTGTCATTGGCTATCAAAACAAAGGGCCCTTTGTGCTTGGCTGCCTAGGCGGTGAGCTACAAAAAGAGCTCGCAGCGCTTCAAACGTACATGAATGCAGCGGCAGAGACCGTTGCGACAGACCGCATACGCGACGCTGCCTACTGCAAGATGGTCATCAACCTCACGAATTCTTACACCACCTTGGTAGGCTTTAAGTATCGTGAGATAGGTTCGCTACCCCTCTTTAAGAAGGTGCTCTCTAATTCTATGTATGAAGGCATACAGGTGCTTAAAGCTATGGGCATACAAGAATACAAAGCCGGCGACATGCCTACTTGGTCAAAGATCAGAGCCTCCGCAAAACTGCCAGACTTCGTTACCATGGGCATCTTTAAGAAGAGCCTCGCTAAAATGGTGCTTTCAAGCATGGCGCAAGACATCTTGCAGCGCAAGGCTGGCGTAAGTGAGCTTGAGTCTTTGGTGGGCGAATTTGTCAGGCTCGCCGATGAGCACAAAGTGCCCGCTCCCTACAATAAAGCAGTCTACCAACTGTGCAAAGAAGAATTTGCCAAGCCAGAATTCAAGCCTCTCACAGAAGAGCAGGTTTGGGAGGCCGTAAAGAAAAACCTCTAGAGCGTATCCAAAGATGACAAGGGCAGCCCTCTTGTCTTACTAGAACTGCCCCCTGTCATCCCTCCTGTCAGCTCGTTTCACTGTCAACTTGTGAGTGTTTCTTGCTATTTGTGCGAAGCATATAATGAAGGCACAAACGCACGAGGAGTTGATTATGGACGAAAGCAAGATTATCAAGGGTTTAAAGGCGCGAGAGGAAAAGGCATTTAGCGAAGCTATTGAAGGCTACTCACGGTTGTTGTGGGTGGTTGCAGGCAGGCATCTGTCAAAGGCAGATGGCTTCTCCGATCGTGACATCGAGGAATGTATTGCCGATGTTTTCTTTGACCTTTGGCGACAAAACGAACGCTATGATTCCAATAAGGGAAGTCTCAAGTCGTATCTATGCGTACTGACCTCCCGCAAGGCGATTAGCAGGTATCGAAAGGCATCACAAACAAAAATTCTCTCCTTTGAGGATTTAAGGCCCGATGACGAGCCCTACTACATTGAGATGGTAGATGGCGCAGATCACCATAGCCTGTATACCGCTATTGCAGAACTCCCAGAACCAACCAGAGAGGTTCTCATCCGGCGATATTTCTACGAACAGCAACCCGGCGCTATAGCGGCAAAGATGCATCTGCCAAAAAAGGAAGTAGAAAATCGCTTGTACCGTGCAAAACAAAGCCTTTCACGCACCCTACCGCAAAGCTTGAAGGAGGCATTGTCATGAGTTATCCAAAGAACCCCTTAGAACACTTGTCACAAGAGGAGCTCACCTCTGTTTCTGGGTACGAACACCCCGTGCAAGACGAGCATATTCAAAACATCCAAAGCCGTTTTAAGGCGCTGGCGTCAGATGCTGCTTTGGCAGATGCAGATGCAGC